>Ga0126333_1000015_pt1 | contig 73100 bp, 68 predicted proteins | sample InaspJWI54metaG_FD_94488 | JGI IMG/M metagenome (GOLD analysis project Ga0126333, IMG submission 94488) | Marine gutless worms symbiont microbial communities from Oahu, Hawaii - Inanidrilus sp. 2 OAHU.JWI-54 metaG | ecosystem: Host-associated > Annelida > Digestive system > Unclassified | place...
AGTGACTGTAAACGTTGTCATAGTGGCCTCCTTTTTTAAGGTTATGAGGCCTTTATAACCGTGCCTTGTGACAAATACGGTCACAGTTCGGCACTACTGGAGTTTTTTAGAGAACCGTATTACGGATTTCATGATCGACGCATTTATTCACATCTGGCCATATCTGGTCATAACGATACCCATAGCTGTGGCCGTGAATATGTCCGGAGCATCAAAGCACATAAAGCGTGCATTTGATGCCGGACCAATCACGGCAATTTTATTGGCAACCCTGGTTGGCGCCTTCAGCCCTTTTTGCTCATGCGGGGTCATTCCTGTAATTGCAGCCTTGCTAATTGGTGGTGTGCCTCTGCCCCCGGTAATGGCTTTTTGGGTAGCGTCGCCTTCAATGGATCCTGAAATTTTCTTTTTGAGTGTTGGCACCATCGGCTGGGATCTGGCAGTCTGGCGCTTGTTGGGCACGCTGGTGTTGAGTTTAAGTGCCGGGTTCATTACCTATGCTTTCGTGCAGACAGGTTGGATAAATCCTGATGTGCTGAAACGTAAGCCTGCTTTAGGCAGCCCCCATTCAAATTCCTGGATTCAGCAGCTGGGGTCTACCTTTACGGCGAAGGTGAAGAAAGTCTTTTCCTTGAAGTTGGGCAACACGGTTCCTGCTCAGGCTGCGGCCTGTTGCCCAGGCGGAACGACTACTGTCGTGCAAATACAGCCTTCTGTTCCTCATCCAAAAACTGAGATCCAAGGTGGCACCACCACTCAAGACGCTTCAACATCCGGTTGTTGCGGATGTAGTGAAAAAGAGTCCTTTGGCAGGCGTCTGAGTAAAGAATCCATGAGTGCCACCCTGATGGTCATTAAGTTTATGGCGTTGGCATTCTTTCTGGAGGCATTAATTGTTCTGTATATTCCGCAAGAATGGATAACAAGTATTATGGGAAAGGATAATGCATGGTCAATATTCACGGCCGGGCTTCTGGGAATTCCTGTGTATACAAACAATCTAAGTGCATTACCCATGGTGAGCGGCCTACTGAAGCAAGGTATGGATCCTGGTGCCGCGCTGGCTTTCCTGGTATCGGGGCCAACGACGACCTTGCCTGCCATGGCGGCCGTCTGGACGTTGGTTAAACGCCGTATTTTTATGTTGTATGTCTCGTTTTCATTGGTCGGTGCTATTCTTTTAGGATACTTAAAACTTATCATGGGATAATATTGCTGACATTACCCCTATGATAAAATGCAATACGGCCATTATTGCTCGGTCGGCATCAATTGCTGATGGCCGAGAAATCTTGGCAAAAGTCCACGTCACAGATATATTTAACCTACATGCAGTTTTGCGGATTTGTGATATTGGCAAGTAAACACGCGAATTGAAGATGCCCAATTTCGAGGGATAGCCAGAACATACCTACCTTGTCCTCAGTGCCTTAATCACAGAATTTCAATTAAGGTCTGTTTGGGAGTTTATACATCGGTTCAATGATGCGCTTTTGTTGGTCGACTTTGAAACTGCGGTTGTAGGGACCATAGAACCAGATGCCGACAACCGTCCCATCTGGAGCAAGCATAAACGCTCCCGGCGCGGCCGCTCCCGGCTCGGGGTACCCATGTTTACCGCTAAGGTCTCCTCTCAACTTATCCTGGCGGCCCGGTTGCGACTCGAAAGCGGTCCACATGCGGGAGGGAACCTTATAAGTGGGGTCCACGCCAATAGCGGCAAATCTTCCCGAGTGGTAATAGTTCAACTCTGATAGAATCTCCCCCGTTTTAAAAGCCTGGTCGAGATCAGCATCCCGGCTGAAGCGACCATAGTCCGTTGTACAACCGATTAATAAGGTCAGCATGGCCGCACCGGCAAATAGTGCGAAATGCAGTCTAAGGTGCTTGCAAAAGTAAGGTAGGTGAATCATGTCTGCCTCCATCATAATTATTAATACCTATTAGATTATGATATGGATGATTGCACGGAAATCAATCGCCGTCGAACCAATCATGATTGGCCAAGGGGTACCCAAGGCATTTCTTTTACTTCACGTGGTCAAGCAAAGGTGGTTTAAAGGCAATTATAAACTAAAAGGCGCGGATATCCGATAGATGACATAATGTCGGATTAATAAATATAAGGAGAATATTATGCATGCATTAGCGGTATGCGGAAGTCCACGTAAGGGAGGGAATACCGAACTTCTTCTAAAGGAGGTCCTCACCGAATTAAATACAGCTGGCTGGGATACAGAACTTGTTAAGGTTGGTGGAACAGCCATACGCGGTTGTATTGCGTGCGAGAAATGTTTTGAAAATAAAGACAATGAATGTTCAGTTAAAAAAGATAAATTTAACGACATCTTTTCGAAAATGTTAAAGGCTGATGCTATGATTTTAGGCTCACCAACCTACTTTGCGGCTGTGTCCGCCGATTTGAAGGCACTAATTGAAAGGGCCGGATACGTTGCTTATGCCAACGATCACGCTTTTTCCGGTAAAATAGGGGCTGCGGTAGTAGCCGTAAGACGCGGCGGAGCCACACACGCATACGATACCATCAACCACATGTTCCAAATGTCAAGGATGGTCATTCCCTGCTCGACTTATTGGAATATGGGCATTGGGCATAGCCAGGGTGAGGTTCTTAAAGACGAGGAAGGTTTAGCCAACATGCGTCACCTTGGAAAATGTATTGATTGGCTTGGCAAGGCCATTATCCCCAATATGAACAACTATCCAAAGTCGTAAAGAATCCTGGCCCGGAGGACCTGCTTTGGATTGCCCCTTGAAGGCGCGTGCACCACAATACGCAGGGGTAGCATGCAGATTCAGGGGATCAGGCCGAAGACTGAAGGCCGAAGAAAACCCTTAAAACCAATCTGACCGGTTTCATTATATTGAAAAACGAGAGGCTGCAATCGATCGGACTGAATCTCGGATTTAATAGCTCACTATACGCCTTCACCTTCAGTCTTCAGCCTTCAACCTAAATTCCTGGGAACCTTTAGCTCTTCATAGCCAATTATCTCTGACCTGGCCTTGAGGACCAGGTTTACAAGGGCACAATAAATTATCACTTGAAATTAAATAGTTATGCGCCTTATTCCTGTATTAATATTGGTTTTACTATCTTCTATGTCTTATGCAGCAGATAGCAAGAATATGATGGAAAAAGAGATAACGCACCTATTGCACCACCTAAATAACTCTGATTGTGAATTTAATCGTAATGGTAAGTGGTATGGCGCAGATGAGGCTGTGAAGCATATTAACAAAAAGTATAACTATTTGATAAAAAGAGGTCTTGTAAATTCAACAGAACAATTTATTAAACGAGCCGCCTCTGAAAGTTCTATGAGTGGAAAACCCTATATGGTTAAATGCATTAGTTCAGAACCCATAAAAAGTTCTGTTTGGTTCAAACGTGAATTAATGAATTTTAGAGAAAAACACAGTAGAACGCGCTAACAATTCGTTTGAGGGGATTTCAAATCACAATGCACTTTAACATCCAGTGAATTAAACATTAAATCTATCTCGTATTAGTCGCGGGTTATAGAGAACTGGTAATAGGTTCATAACCAATGAAACCAGAATTACAGATAACCAATTTATATCTGAGACAACCTTAAACAAGTTGATAACTGATAGGTTCTAATCTTATCTCCATTTGAGCAATTAGCGATATCGAGAGGTCAATACATGCTAACCACAAGTTTAAAAATGAAACTCGTCACAATCTTGGCATTAGGGATGATTTTCGTTATTTTCATTTGTTGGCCAGCGTTTGCTGACACGCAACCTGCTGGCGTGGATATCGACTGGTTTAATCTGGGCATGGGACTTTTCGGTGGCCTGGCGTTGTTTCTTGCTGGATTGGACATGCTCTCTGAAGGCCTTAAAAAAGCCGCCGGCGACACATTGAAAAACCTCCTCTCCAAAATGACCGCAAATCGCCTGCTGGGGGCGATTACCGGGGCTTTTATAACGGCCGTGCTTAACTCTTCGTCGGTCACCACCGTATTGGTGGTCAGTTTTATCACTGCCGGCGTCATGACGTTGACCCAATCCGTCGGCGTGATCATGGGTGCAAACATTGGGTCCACCATGACCGCCCAGCTGTTGGCCTTCAATATTTCCGCTTATGCACTTTTGCCCATCGCCGTTGGCTTCTTCATGACCTTCACCGCCAAAGCCGAAGGCATCAAGCATGCCGGTATGATGGCCATGGGGCTGGGATTGGTCTTTTTCGGTATGGGAATAATGAGTACGGCCATGACCCCCTTGCGATCCTATGAACCATTCATGGCCTTCCTCGAGACCATGGAGAGACCGCTACTGGGCGTTCTGGCGGGGGCCGCATTTACCGGCCTGGTTCAATCTTCGGCCGCAACGGTTGGGATTGCAATTGCCATGGCGACCGAAGGGTTACTCACCCTTCCGGCCGGGATTGCTCTGGCATTGGGCGCAAACATCGGCACCTGTATCACGGCACTGCTGGCGGCCATCGGTAAGCCGGAAGAGGCTGTAAGGGCGGCCATCGTGCATGTCATGTTCAATGTCATTGGCGTTTTGGTGTGGCTTCCAGTAATCGACCAATTGGCCGATTTAGCGATTGCCGTTTCTGGGACAGCGGGTATTCCCCGGCAGATCGCCAATGCAAACACCTTGTTCAACGTAATCAACACGGCCATTTTTATTGGCTTCACGCCATGGTTTGCGCTTATTGCTCTTAGAATTTATCCCGGGCGTCCCCAAAAGGCGGGAATCATCATCAAGCCCAAGTTTATCGACGAAAGCACGCTCACCGTGCCGGCTGTTGCCCTCGAGCAGGTGCGTAGGGAGTTCGGTCGCATGGGAAGGATCACGCTCGCAATGCTGTCGGAAATGCCCCATGCCGTGTTGGAAAAAGATAAACAGCATGTGGAGACCATCATGATGCTCGATGATAAAGTTGACATCCTCGAAGCAGCCATTTTCGGTTTCCTGGGTAAGGTTCGTCAGCTGTCGTTGACAGCCAAAGAGAGCGGTGTGCATCAAAAGCTGATGACTGCCACCGTTAACCTGGAAACGCTTGCCGATGTGATCGAAACCGACCTTGCTCCCATGGCTAAAAGATTGATCGAAAATCAGCAGCGGGTTAGTGAGAGTGCCCGTGATGCCTTCGAAGAGCTCTACATATCCGTGCATCGTTCGGTTGAATTGGCCATCAAGGCGATCCGGGATGACGACCAAAAGGCTGCAACCCAGGCAATATATCAAAAAGAAGCTATCAGAAATATCTGTGAACAGCTCCTTACTCGCGAGTCACAGCGGCTTGGTAGCACTCGGAAGCAGACATTGGAATCTGCCAGAATCAATATTTCATTCATCGACAAAATGCGCCGAATCCATCGCCTGGCCCGCCGAATCGCGAAGATCGCTTTGCCACCTGAACTTTTACGAGAAACTTAAATTCTCAGCAAAACTGCTAAAAGTCACTTTCGACAGTTTTTAAATTGCTATCGAGAATAACCTTATAGGAAAAACGGAGGCAACAATGAGCGAAGAAAATGCCGCGTTTATCTGTGTAAAGGATACTCTTGATGGCGCCTATCCTTCTCTGGTGTTGGGAACTAATGCCGCCCGGCAGGGAATGGAAAGTAAAATATTCCATTCCTTTATGGGAATGAACATGGTTATGGCTGGCGGTGCTGAACGAGCAAAGTTTGTACCGGAAGGTGTCATGGGGGCCATCCCGGGTATGAGCACCATTGCCACCGGAATGATGAAAAAGAAAATTGAAAAAGCCAACATTCCCAGCCTGGCCAATCTTCAGGAAGTGGCCAGATCGAGGGAGTCGAGCTGATTGCCTGCAAGATGACCATCGATATGATGGAAATCGATGAAACCAAACTGATTGAAGGTGTTGTCGTCTGGACGGCTGAGGACTTCCTCAAATACGCAAAGGGTTGTAAAATATGCCTATTTACCTAGCCGATATTATACATATCTGCCACAGACCCTTAAATATCACAGGGCCGAAAATCCCATAGTCTCGCATTCAGACCACAACCCTGAAGACTACGACCATTGATCCTTGAGAAATGACTCATCGGGCAGATTTGGAGTTTTGTTAACTGCCGGCCGTTGGTTATTGTAGAATAATCACTCAGCGAAATACTGCCCCGGCGTTTTGCCGAGTGCTTTCTTGAACATCGAGATAAACGCGCTGGGGCTATCATACCCCAGTTCAATAGCCACCGTGGTAACCGGGTCTTTCTGAGCCAGACGTTTCAGGGCTTCCAATATTCTTATCTGCTGTCGCCATTGACCAAAGGTCAGGCCGGTTTCCAGCCGAAAGCGCCGGGCCAATGTGCGTCCGGTAGCCCCTACCGTTTTTCCCCAATCCGCTAATGTTCGCTTGTCCCCAGGTTCAGTCGCCAGGTGTGTGTAAATCTTTTTGAGGCGGTCATCCTGCGGGATGGGCAATTCCAGGGGCGCTATGTTCATAGCCTGGATTTGATCCAAAATGACCTTCATCAGCCGCTGTTCGGCTTCGTTCAATTCAACCTGTACTGGCATGGCGACGACATGCAGGATAAGTTCCCTGAGCAACGGTAACACCGAAACCACACAGCATCTTTGGGGAAGTCCGGTAACGATTTCCGGCTGTATGTAAAGCGTTCGCATGGACACCGGACCCGCTGCATGGATCTGGTGGTCGGTATAGGCAGGTATCCACACAGCCCGCAGCGGTGGTACAACCCAGATCCCAAAGTCCGTTAAAACCGTCATAACCCCTGCTGATGCATACAGCAGTTGCGATCGGATATGCTGGTGCCTGGCAATCATCTTGCCGGCTGCTACTTCCATTGCCATACCGACAATGGGGCGTGGCAGGGTGAAGATATCGTCCACAGAATCAAGCGGGACCGTCTTTGTCCTATTTGAGATACTATTTGTCTGCATAACGCAAGACGGTAACATCCATTTGGCCTATATTCAACCTTAAATAGAGGTGCGATGTAGTCAGTTTTAATTGACTGAGCGGTGAAATAGACAATGAAATCCAAACCTATAGGGATACTTTCCATTGGCCATATGGCGACCGACATCAATCAGGGCGCCTTGCCGGCAATGCTCCCGTTTTTTATAGCCGCACATGATCTTTCATATGCAGCTGCAGCCGGTATCGTGTTTGCCGCCAATATGACCTCAAGTATCGTACAACCATTGTTTGGGTATACGGCGGATCGTTTTTCGAAGCCATGGTTGTTGTCTGCCGGTTTGCTGTTCGCGGGGCTGGGGCTCGGTCTAACAGGACTGGCCAAAGGTTATGCGTGGATTATGTGCCTGGCCATCATCAGCGGGATAGGCATTGCCGCCTACCATCCGGAGGCGGCGCGTTTGGTTAATTTTGCTGCCGGTGACAGGAAAGGAACGGCCATGAGCCTTTTTGGTGTCGTCGGCACCATTGGATTTGCCATCGGCCCGCTTGTCGTGACACCGGCTCTGCTGCAATGGGGGCTGCATGGAACGCTTATCCTGATTATTCCTGTTTGCGCCATGGCCTTGCTTATGGCCGGACAGTTTTCACTATTTACGTCTCTGGCCGCGGGTGGAACTCAGGCTCGCATGGATTCACGAACGGGGTCGGCTGAAGATCACTGGGGCCCCTTTTCCCGGTTGACGACCATCATTATCTGCCGATCGATTATTTTTTACGGGCTGAACACGTTTATTCCCATCTATTGGATCAAGGTCTTGCATCAACCTACGACAGTCGGCGCGATCGCCCTGACCGTTTTTGCCACCTCCGGGGTACTCGGAAATCTGCTGGGCGGCAGCCTGGCCGACAGATTAGGGCAGAAAAGGGTCTTGCTGCTCGGGTTTTTTGGATTAACGCTTCTTACACCATTGCTGGTTCTTGCGAAGAGCGCCCCGGTGGCCATGCTGCTGCTGGTACCAATCGGGTTATTGCTCCACGGTACCTACGGCCCGTCCATCGTCCTGGGGCAAACATACCTTCCGAATCGCGTCGGGTTTTCATCCGGAGTTACCCTGGGGATTGCCGTGGCGATTGGCGGCGGGGCAGTCCCCATCATTGGAAAGGTGGCCGATATCCATGGAATCGGGTATGCACTGGCCGCGGTCGCTTGCTTCCCAGTGGTTCCGTTTATCATCGCGCTGAGCTTGCCTGCCTTTGTGGGCCGGCGTGTGAAGACGTCATTTGGAGGTGCAAAATGAAAAACTTACTTACCTCGATAAGGTCGGCAGGAAACTGGCTGACTGAGATTTTACAAAGCGTATATCTTGGCTATCTGCAATTGCTTTGTTCTACCTTCCAAACGACCACGATCCAATGCCAGAAGGATGATCCTAAAGCGTTCATTAAAGCCGGTTTGCTTGGCTTTAAGCATTGATGTTGTCAGCAATTGCCAGACCCTGTTCAACAGCGGCAAACGCCTAAGGTAATAAGCAGGGAGCCCGATACCCGGCAGGTACACTGGCACTCCTGAGTTGTAATTTTTATGTTCGGATTTATCTTTCCCCTAAACGGCCGGTTGCATTGCAGCCTATCACTGCCATTTGATTCAATTTTGAAGGGGATTTAGATGACTGAGCAAATAGAAGTGACCATCAAGACCATCGGGCTGGCCGATGACTTTGCCGGCGCAAGCAGTGACCCGGACAACAATACTCCCGGCGACAGGGATACCCTGTTGTTGGATGCCTATTCTCAGGCGGTCGTGTCGGTGGTTGATGCCGTCGGACCGTCGGTCGTCAGTGTATCCGTAGGCAAAAATGGGAATAACCGGGCCGCCGATCAGGTCGGCGCCGGGTCCGGCGTGGTGATCGCCCCGGACGGCTACATCCTGACCAATGACCATGTCATCCAGAAGGCGGACACCCTGGAGGTCGTCCTTACCGATGGCAGCCGCTTTTCAGCAGCCCCGATCGGTACGGACCCGGCTACGGACATCGCCGTCATCCGGGCCAACACCAATTTCCTGCCCTGTTCCACGCTGGGCGATTCCGACAGTCTGCGCGTCGGTCAGCTGGCCATTGCCATGGGGAATCCGTATGGATTCCAGTCAACCGTTTCAACCGGCGTGGTCAGTGCCCTGGGGCGCGCCCTTCGCAGTACCCGGGGGCAGTTGATCGAGGATATCATCCAGCACACCGCGCCTCTGAACCCCGGCAATTCCGGCGGCCCGCTGGTTGACTCTTCCGGTAAGGTGATCGGGATCAATACAGCGATCATCGCCTATGCCCAGGGCATCGGTTTTGCCGTGCCGGCCAATACGGCCATGTGGGTGGCTTCCCAGATCCTCAGCCACGGACGCGTACGCCGCGGATTTCTGGGCATCGCAGCCAGGCGGCGTCCCCTGGGGCGCAAGATGGTGCGTTATCACAGCCTTGAAAGCAACCACGTCGTTGAAGTACTATCCGTAGAACCCGGGAGCCCGGCTGCCGCTGCAGGTATCAAAAAACACGATTTGATTGTGGCCATCGGCGGCACCCCGATTCAAAGCGTGGATGATCTGCATCGTTTCCTGGCCGAATGGCCGATTGGCAAACCGGTTGAAATCGAGATCGTGAATGGTCAAAGCCGCAAAGTCCTAAAAATTGAACCCATGGAAGCGCCGGTTTCATGATCTGAAGTGTCATGGCAAGGTGGGTAAAGGTTGGATCACAAGTTACGGCGTGTTTGAACGCTTCTCGCAGCCCCGGTTAGCGGGATTTCCGCTGCGCTCCGACAAGCTACGGGGGATCGTCCCCCTTAAGGTATGTTTCTATTTGCCGGTGGGATGGTGCTTTGCTTCATGAACCAATTCGTCGATGTTCTGCAGTATGGTGCCGGGCTGGTATTCACACTTTTTTTGACCCATTGAAACCAGATATGATGCATAGGATTTGCCCCACGCGTACATGGCATCCAAAATCGGGATGAACGATTTACCCAGCTCAGTCAACGAGTATTCGACTTTAGGCGGCACCTGGCGGTAAACTTTACGGTTCACCAGGCCGTCCCGTTCCAGGTCCTTGAGGCTCTGGATCAACATTTTTTCGGTGATGCCGAACACTGCCCGGCGTAATTCACCGAAGCGGATCTTATCTGTTTGGGAAAGATAGAACAGGACCTTGGGCTTCCATTTGCCGCCGATAATCATCATCGCCAACTGGAAATAGCACCGAAATTCCACATCCCCCGCTTTTTTTTCATCACATTGAAACGTCATAAACCCTCTCTATTCCACATTACATACTTTTTGGTAAGTACCTTACAATAATGTTGGTACTTGACTTTTAAGGAATATAGGTAATTATTGCTGGCATGTAAAGTTTTTTTAGAAATTAACGGGCACTTAAAACCCGGGTAAAGCTAATAAGGAGAACCGATGGGCCCCATCAAGATCAACATTTTTTCCGACTATATCTGACCGTTCTGCTACATTGGCAAGGGTCTTGTCGACGAGTTGAAACGTGAGTTTCCGATTGAGGATAAATGGCTGCCATTTGAAATCCACCCCGATACACCGCTCGAGGGTGTTCGGTGGGCCGACTATTTTCCGGGGATGAACCCGGAGGGATTCTTCCGTCAATTGGATACCCGCGGAAAGCCCATGGGCGTACGGTTCGGCCCCCAGCCGCTCATGAGCAACTCCCGAAAGGCCATGGAGGGGGGCGAGTTCGCCAGCATCCACGGGCGTTACGAAGCCTATCACGCTGCGATCTTCAGGGCATTTTTCACCGACTGTCGCGATATCGGGAACAGGGATGTCCTGGTGGATGTAGCTCAAACGGTCGGCCTTGACCGGCAGGCGTTCGCCGCCGCCCTGGACAGCAGGATCTACTTTTCCCGGCTGGAGGACACCACCCGCCTGGCAAGAGAGCGCGGTATTACGTCGGCGCCGACATTTCTTGTCAAGGGATACGGCACCATTACCGGGGCCCAGCCGCTACGAACGTTCCGCAAGGCCCTGCTTGAACTCGAACAAGGAAAATCAGGAGGACAGATGCATGCACTATGAAGGCACGACGTACCGGCCGCCGCCCGAGGCGGATACGCCGCTGCTGCAGGTCACAGTCGGCTGCGCCCACAATCACTGCAGCTTCTGCGCCATGTACCGCGATGTCACGTTTAGAAAAATTCCCATGACCCAGATCGAGGCCGATCTGCAGGAGTTGCGGGGTATCTACAAAAAAGCGGAGCGCATTTTCCTGGTTAACGGCGATGCCTTTGTGCTCAAGGCTGAAACTCTTCTGGAGATTGCGGAAAAGATCAAAGCCGTCTTTCCGGAATGCCGGACGATCAGCATGTACGCGTCCATCCGGAACATAAAGGCTAAAAGCGACAGGGAACTGGAAGCGTTGCGGGCAGTCTGCATCGACGACCTGTACGTGGGCGTTGAATCAGGTTGGGATGAAGTGCTGGCCCACCTCAATAAGGGCCATACGGTTGCGGAAGCCAAGCACCAGTTGGACCGCTTGAACCGCCTTGGAATCAACCACATTGCCAATTTAATGCTCGGTACCGCCGGTCGCGGCAAGGGCCGGGATTGATCTGGGTGGGCACGCTGGCCATATTTGAAGGTACCGAATTGTATTCTCAATTACAGGCGGGCTCGTTTGTACCGGCTACCGAGATGGAGATTTTAGAAGAGGAAAAGGCACTCATCGATCACCTGGACCTGGAGGATGTCATCCTATATGGGACGCACCCCACCAATACCGTGCGCATTTCCGGAAAGCTACCGCAAGACAAAAATAAAATGACGGCGGCCATCGACCGCGGCATCCAACATTATGGCAAAGAATCTCTATCGACGGTATTCGCACGGACCTCTCTGTAGGCGCGCCCAAGCCTTGACAATTCAAGGATCGGTCTTTTCTTAGTAAGGTAACCGGCAACCTGGCAGTCGGTATTTAAGCAATCCTGCCATACTCAATGAAAAGCGTATGAACAAAATTCTTGTTATCTTCGGACATCCGGCCTTCCGGCGTTCCACCATGAATACTGCCTTGCGGCAGGCTGTGGAAAACCTTGAAGGTGTGACCTTTCACGACCTCTACGCGAGCTACCCTGACTTTCTCATCGATGTACCTCGGGAGCAGCAACTCTGCGAAGAACATGACATCATTGTCTTCCAACACCCGTTCTACTGGTACTCGACGCCGTCTATTATCAAGGAGTGGTTCGACCTGGTGTTGGAGCATGCCTGGGCCTATGGATCCACTGGTGATGCCCTGGCCGGTAAGATCACCTTCCAGGCGCTGACCGCTGGTGGCGATTTGACCAATTACCACCCCGACGGCCTGAACCTGTTTACGATCCGGGAACTGACCACCCCTTTTCGGGCCACCGCCAACCTCTGCCAGATGGACTGGTTGCCCCCCTTTGCGGTGCTTGGCATCCACCGGGGGCTGCCTGAAAAGGAACGTACCCGGCACGCCGAAGCATACCGGCGTACCCTGATCGCTTTGCGCGACAACCAGGTGGATCTGGAAAAGGCTCGTCTGGCTGAGCTGCTCAACGCAGACCTCGCTGGCGTTATTCAAGAGGTATAGACATGGAACAGTTTTTACTGAAGCTTCTTATTTTTCTGACCGCGGCTGTCATTGCGGTGCCGCTGGCCAAAAAGGCCAGGCTGGGGTCCGTGCTTGGCTACCTCATTGCCGGTATCGTCATCGGTCCGTTTGGCCTGGCTCTGATTGATGATATTGAAGCGGTCATGCATTTTACGGAGTTCGGGGTGGTGATGATGCTTTTTCTGGTCGGCCTGGAGCTCAAGCCGTCCCTGCTCTGGCAGATGCGCACCCCGATTCTGGGGGTGGGCGGCAGCCAGGTGGTGCTGACCTTCATCGCCATTGCCCTGGCCGGTGCCTTTTTTCTGCCCTGGCAGCAGGCCGTAGCCGTCGGCCTTACCCTGGCCCTGTCTTCCACGGCCATCGTCCTGCAGACGTTGCGCGAAAAGGGGATTATGAATTCGCCTCCGGGCCAGTCCATATTCGCCGTCCTCCTGTTCCAGGATCTGGCCGTCATCCCCATGCTGGCCGTGTTGCCGCTCCTGGCCACAGTCGCAGTCCAGGCCGACGCCCACCACGGGGCTGTCTTGTTCGACATTACCAAATTGCCGGCTTACCTGCGCCTGATCGTGGTCCTGCTGGCCATCGGCCTGATCTATGTGGGTGGACGCTATGCGAGCCGGCCGGTGTTTCGCTCCATTGCGGCTACCCGCGTGCGGGAAGTTTTTGTTGCGGCCGCCTTGGCCCTGGTCATCGGTATTTCCCTGTTAATGACGGCCGTCGGCCTGTCGCCGGCCCTGGGCACCTTCCTGGCCGGGGTGGTGCTGGCCGACAGTGAATATCGGCACGAGCTGGAGAGCGATATCGAACCGTTTAAAGGCCTGCTGCTCGGCATCTTCTTTATCTCCATCGGCGCCAGTCTGAATTTTGCATTGATCAAGGCCCAGTTGGGTCTGATCGGCGGCCTGGTCGTCGGCCTTATCCTGGTCAAGGCCATTGTCTTAATGGTTATCGCCAAGACATTCAGGATGCCCGGCAACGAGCGCCTGCTTTTTGCCATTGCCCTGGCGCAAGGCGGCGAATTTGCCTTTGTCCTAATTCAGTTTGCCCGGCTCAACGGGGTCCTGCCGCCGACCGTGACCGAGACCCTGATCTCCGTGGTGGCCATTTCCATGTTCCTGGCACCCTTGTTTTTTCTGCTGCATGACCGTTTGATTGCGCCCCGCCTGCAGGAAGAAGAGGCTGAGCGACCTGCGGATGTGATTGAAAATGGCGGGCGCAAGGTCATCCTGGCCGGATTCGGCCGTTTAGGGACTGATCTTGGCCGCCTGCTCATCTCCGCCGGTATCAAGCCCGTCATTCTTGATCACAATGAGGCCAACGTGGACATCCTGCGCCGCTTCGGATTTGAGGTCTACTACGGGGACGTGTCGCGTCTGGATTTGCTGGAATCGGCCGGGGCCGAATTAATCATTATCACGCTTGGGGACCATGAAAAGTCAATGGAGTTGGTGCAACTGGTCCAGAAACATTATCCGCAACTCAAAATTGCCGTCAATGCCGAGGATCGGCGGGCGGCTTTTGAGTTCATGGACCTTGGCGTAACCACCATACGACGGGAAACCTTTGGCACGGCCCTGACCCTGGGGCAGGATGCCCTGGAACTGCTCGGTTTCGATCCCTACGAGGCGTATAAGGTCAGGCGGCTGTTTCGCAAGAAAGATAAGGAGACGATGCCGGATCTGTATCAGATGCATAGAGAGGACCTGGACAAGTACATCTCCATGTACCAGCGGCACAACGAGAACCTGACGGAACTGATGAAAAAGGACCGGGAGATCGACATGCACGAGCTGGACAAAGCCTGGACGGCCGCAAACCCGGAAACATGATTGAGGATGGCATAGACGGTCGCCTACGGGGAATATTGCCATACAAGTATTTACCTTGTACCCAAATCCCATCTTTGCGATAGCCTCCACACACCGACTATAGGAGCGATGCCCATGAAACGCGCCCCGCAAAACCCAGCCCCAGCTGATGCCGAAAGCCGCAAGGCGGTCAAGCCGGTGATCTGCTATCCCGTCGATACACTGCCCAAGCCGGACATGGCCCTTTACAGTGCCGCACGGGAAAAAATGGACCTGTTGCAAGAGGTCACTGTCCCCCCCCGGGATGCGCGCATCTTTCGGGTTGCGGCCGGCAATTTTTTCCGGATCGTCAGCGTGGACGGACCCCAGGTGGGTGACCTGAACTTATGGTCGGCCGACAACCTGGCCGAACGCTTTTACAGCGGCAAGACCCGGGCCCTGCACGGCACCCACCTGAGTACATCCGACCAGATGTGGAGCAGTTTCCCCTACATGCGGCCCATGGCCACGATTACCCACGATACCCTGGACTGGTATGGCTTCGATGACTTCGGTGGCGGCGTACACGACGTGATTGGAACCCGTTGCGACCCCTATACCGGGCGCTTGCTGAGCGGGCAGGAGTATCACCACTGCTGCCATTCGAACCTGATACGGGCCCTGGCCAACGAAACCGCTATTTCCCTGGATGAGGCTGAACCGTATATCCACGATGTGTTGAATGTATTCATGTGCACGGGGTTCACGTTGGATACCCATCAATATTTCATGAAGGCCAGTCCGGTGCGTCCCGGCGATTTCATTGAGTTTTTCGCCGAAATCGATCTGCTCGGCGCCTTGTCCACCTGCCCGGGCGGCGACTGCAGTTCGGAGCATTCCAGCGATACCGCCGCGTGCTTCCCACTGAAAGTTGAAATATATCAGGCCGATCCTGAGATTCTCGCGGGTTGGGCCCCCCCGAAATCGTCGACCTATTCACGCAGCCACGGATTGTAACGCAATTTCTGGCTCCACGGCTCTTGTCGTCTATTCATTCTTTAAAGACCTGGGCCTCACAGGTTGTGTCGCAATGAATAAAATAGCTCAATTTACCTCTGTCATGCCGGACCCGATCCGGCATCCAGCAATCTATGCGCCTGAAAAACCACTGGATAGCGCTACGCTTCACGGCGTATACGGATCAAATCCGCAATGGTGAAAAGGCCCATTGCCGGTTTTTACAATTGTGACACAGCGTCATAGGAATAGGTACGGATGTTTGGCTGCGCCTCTGCGCGATGCATGGTTTTTCCATGGTATGATGGCAAAGCAGCCTTTTAAGGCCAGGATTCTTTCCAACTATTTCATATTATTTTGATTTCAAACTTGACTAATATTTTGACCTGGCAGGTGTACCCGTTTTCCCGGTTTCTATTTTTTAACACTGAGCCCTTAAAGGCCAGGCTGTGTTAACACGCCGTTGATTTTTCGACCGGAAAAACACTTGAATTTTAACTGAGCCCGTGTATTCTTATTGAACGGAAACAGTTCAGGTTCCAGCATGTGAATTTGTGATTCCTGCTTACCTACCTTCAGAGGGCAGGGTGCGGATGGGGTGCCCTTTGAAAATGTTGCTCCCCGTACTTAGGAGGCTCTATATGTATCTGGTTAGATCTTCGGAAAGACGTAGTGGTACTGATCGCAGGGTAAATGAGGATAAATCATATTCAGGTCCGGAAAGACGGCAACTCAAGCATCGGCGGATTGGTATTGACCGCCGGGGGTCATTGCCGGCGGTCTGTATTTATTGTGGAAGTGTGCGCGATTCTCAGGGGGATTGGAGCAAGGACCAAGCGCCCCTGCACCCAAGCGAGAAGCCCCGTACGGGTATTTGTATAGATTGTTCCAAAGAAAAGTTTCCCCAGTTCTATGCTGCCATTTGAGAGAGTTTCTATAGAGAAAAAATCCTTTCCCTGACAAGCCTCACCAGACGCGAGGATGATCAGCATGGCCACCGGTGCGGATAGGCATGCTGCTTGTTTTAGTCCAGATCAAGCGGTGATTTACACTGGTTGCATCTCACCACCCCCCTGAAAACTTTTTGACCACATTCAGGGCAATAATAGCGGGCCTCTTCATCCGCGATCCATTTTGCGGTCCCGACCTCCCGGCGATAGGGAACGCACCGCAAAATCACCTTCTTGCCCACATTCATGGAAAAATTATCGATATACGCGCAGGGAAAGTCCGCACATTCGTGACAGCCGCTATAGCCTTTTGACTGGGTGCAGTCACGGATTTCACACTGCTGGCAGTGCATGAAGCGGTCATTGGACAGGCAGCCGCCACAGCGGATATCGGCGGTGGTCAACGCTGCACTGTTCGGCAGGGTACCCTTACCGGGTACACCGCCTTTGTAAAGATTGACCAGGCGCTCTTTGAATTTTTCGTTGTTATCACGGTGCGCTATGTGGATAGCGCAAACACCGCAATAGAGGCCACAGGGCGAGGCAAACGCCGGGTTTGTCTTCGGCATACAAATGTTCCTAGCTTATCTTCAGTTTATGATTTTAAGGGTTATCGCTTTTTGATTTACGGTCACCAGTTGGTATAGCCCGGAACCCAATCGGAATCCCTCCTGGGCTGCAGCTTTGGAAATTTGCTTGGGGTAGGGATACTGCGGGTCAAGGTCCAAAATGAACATATCCAGGCAGATAGCTCCATCTAACAATCCCTTGTAAACCAGGCGGGTACGCTTAACCGTTACGTCTTCCCCCTTCATCATGACAACCCGATCGGTGGCTATCATGGATTTACCTTGCGGCGGGGCAGCCTCAACTCGGCTTTGGTGCTCTCCCCGGCGTCCCTGGGAATTCTCCGGCAAAGTGCTGTATAGCAGAACCATTACCATCACAGAGACAATCACCAGGAAGATGGAAGATACCATTTGCTGCCGGCGGGTCGGTTCCATTGGCCTACCTCCATAAAAGTGGTATAGCTTAGCGGAACAGTTGCCAAGTATGCCAACATTCTATTGATTGGAAAGCCGGCCGTCAAGGATTGATTGTGCCCAAATGGGTGTATTGAAGCATGCATCCGTGATGTAAATCGTTTGTTCATATTGTGAATTAAAATATTATGATGTTTCAGGGGGTTGAATCCACTTTCGCATATGACTATCAGGTGTTATGGCGGTCGACTCGCCGCGCAGCCAGTCGGGCAAATATGACCAGGCGATCTGGCTTCGGGCAACCTCCTTGGAAATTTGCCGGGATTGCATTCCGGGCCAAGAGTATTATGTTGACCGAAGTACCACATTGTGGTAATTTTTATAGATTTGGATGAAATCATCAAGGGTGCCGCTGAAAATGGATGGAGGCCCATATGGAAAGCAGTGAATTTGTTGCTTTGCGTAAAAAACTTAAAAAAACCCAAAAGCAGATGGCGCAGCTACTTGGTAAATCGGTAAAAGCTGTACATAGTTACGAGCAGGGCTGGCGCGCGATTCCACCGGACGTACAGCGCCAAATCCTTTTTTTGCTTTCCCGCACCCATGAAGGTAGTCAGAAGCGCAAGCCTTGCTGGACGATAATGAAATGCCCACCCCAACGTAAGAAGCAGTGTCCCGCCTGGGAGTTCAAGGCCGGAAAGGAATGCTGGTTTATCAGCGGTACCATCTGTGAGGGCAAAGCGCGGAAGACCTGGGAAGAAAAACTGAAAGTCTGTCGGACTTGTGAAGTTCTTATCCCGCTGATTTCCTCCGACTAGCAATAGCCCTGGTCACTTTTTTTCAGGACCCCGATTGTAAGTCCGCGGAAACGCCCTGATCGGGTCCCCATGAATGCGGGGGCGTAATGCAAAGCCAGATCGAAGGTTCCCGCACTACTGCCAACCTTGTTCGATAACAGCCTGAATTCCAAATAATAAAAGGAGCTTGTCATGACCGACCCCTATAAATTCGACACGCTTGCCCTGCATGCTGGTGCGGTTCCGGACGAAACCGGTGCCCGCGGCGTTCCGGTACACCGGACCAGTTCTTATGTCTTTAGAGATACCGAACACGCGGCCAACCTCTTCGCCTTGAAAGAACTCGGCAATATTTATACCCGTTTGATGAACCCCACCCAGGATGTCCTCGAACAGCGAATGGCTGCGCTGGAAGGTGGGGCAGCCGGTCTCGCGCTGGCTTCCGGGACCTCGGCGATTTTTTACGCGGTCATCAATATCTGCAGCCAGGGCGACGAGGTCGTTTCGGCGGTGAACCTGTATGGGGGCACCTATACGATGTTCAATGATATTTTGCCCCAGTTCGGCATCAAGGTCAGGTTTGCCGATTCTCTCGAACCGGAGAGTTTCGAGGCTCTGATCAACGCGAAAACCCGGATGATTTTTACGGAAACGATCGGCAATCCGGTGCTGGATGTGGTTGATATCGAGGCGGTGGCCAAAATAGCCCAAAAGCATCATCTTCCGCTGGTGGTAGACTCGACGTTTACCACCCCCTATATACAGCGGCCCATCGAGCAGGGTGCGGATGTGGTTGTCCACTCTTTAACCAAGTGGCTGGGCGGGCACGGGAACGGTATCGGCGGGATTGTGGTGGATGCCGGCAAGTTCGACTGGACCGATTCGAAGTTCACCCTCTACAACGAGCCCGACGCATCGTACCATGACTTGCGGTACGCCCACGACCTCGGCGATCTGAATCCGGTCGCTTTCATTATGCGGATGCGGTTGGTGCCCCTGCGCAACCTGGGGGCCTGTATCAGTCCCGACAATGCCTGGATGTTTTTGCAGGGTCTGGAAACCCTTCCATTAAGGATGAAGCGTCACTGTGAGAACGCTTTAAAGGTGGCCCGCTATATTCAGGCGCATCATTGTGTCGAATGGGTCCGCTATCCCGGCCTGGAAGACGACCCTGCTCATGCGAGTGCAACCCGTCAATTTAAAAACGGTTTCGGGGGGATGGTGGTGTTCGGCATCAAGCAGGGCAAAGACGCCGGTGAAAGATTCATCGACAGCCTAAACCTGTTTTCACATCTGGCCAACGTTGGGGATGCCAAGAGCCTGGCTATCCACCCGGCGACCACAACCCACTCTCAGCTTTCCGAGGAGGCCCAGCGCGCCGGGGGGGTAACACCGGATCTGGTCCGCCTTTCCATCGGTATCGAGGATGTGGAGGATATCTTCGCTGACCTGAATCAGGCCCTGGAATGTGGTTGTGCCTTGTAAGCCAGGCAGGCAGCTTGGCCTCCATGATCAAAAGGGCACCCCAGCGTGCGACTGAAAAATATTAAATGAGCGAATATATCGAACATGATCAAATTGGCAAGTCCGTGGGGCTGGTCGAAAAAAAGACATTCACCTTTGCCCAGCCTCCAGATGAGATGATCCTGGAAAGCGGGGCCCGTCTGGGGCCGGTGACCCTGGCCTATGAAACCTATGGGGCTCTGAATGCCGAGCAGGACAATGCGGTCCTGATTCTGCATGCCTTTTCGGGGGATGCCCATGTAGCCGGCTATTATCATGAAGACGACGCGCGGCCCGGCTGGTGGGACTTCATGGTGGGGCCTGCCAAGGGGATTGACACGGATCGTTACTTCGTCATCTGTGCCAATATCCTGGGCAGCTGCAATGGTTCCACCGGGCCGGCTTCCATCAATCCGGTGACCGGTAAAGAATACGGGCTGGATTTTCCCATGGTGACCATCGGGGATATGGTCGCCGCCCAAAAGGTATTGATCGATCATCTCGGTATCAACAAGCTGCACGCGGTGATCGGTGGCTCCGTGGGCGGTATGCAGGCCCTGGAATGGGCGGTGCGGTACCCGGAAATGGTAGAATCGGCCGTCCTGCTTGCCACCACTACCCGGCATTCCGCCCAGGCCATTGCGTTTAACGAGGTTGCCCGCCAGGCGATCTGTGCCGACCCCAAGTGGAATAAGGGGGATTACTACGGCACGGACCGACCGGATATGGGACTGGCCGTAGCGCGCATGATCGGTCATATCACTTACCTGTCGGATGAATCCATGCGTCTCAAGTTCGGTCGGCGGCTGCAGGACCGGGCGGATTTTTCGTTCAATTTCGATGCTGAATTCCAGGTCGAGAGCTACCTGCGCTATCAGGGCCGCAAATTTGTAGAACGGTTTGACGCCAACGCGTTTTTATATATCACCAAAGCTTCGGACTACTACGATTTTGAACGGCAGCACGGCAATGGCTCGGCGGTGAAAGCCTTCTCGGAAACAGCCGCTCGCTACCTGGTGGTCTCCTTTACGTCCGACTGGCTGTATCCCACATACCAGTCCCGCGCGATGGTCAAGGCCATGAAAAAGACCGGGCTGGATGTCAGTTTCTGCGAGGTCGAAGCCCGCTGGGGGCATGATGCTTTCCTGTTGCCGTCGGAGCGGTTGACCGCGCTAATGAAAGGGTTTTTAGGACATGTCAACGGTAATGGTTGAACCCAACGGCATTCGTTATGACCTGCGCGTGGTGGCTTCCTGGATCCATCCCGGAGCCCGGGTGCTGGGTCTGGGGTGCGGAGAGGGTGACCTGCTTTACTACCTGAAGACCCACAAGGAAGTCACCTGCACCGGGATAGAAATCGATGAGGATCGGGTGGCGCGTTGCATCGAGCGGGGGCTGACCGTGCTCCAGGGAGATATCAATGAAGAGGTCCAGGATTATCCCAACGATACCTTTGACTACGTTATATTGACCCAAACCCTGCAGCAGATCTACGCGCCGGCCGACCTGATCAGATCCATGCTGCGAATCGGCAAACGAGCCGTGGTCAGCTTTCCCAATTTCAGCCATTGGAAAATCAGGACCCAGTTGCTGCTCAAAGGTGTTGCGCCGGTTTCCCGGCAGCTGCCCTACCAGTGGCACGACACCCCCAACATTCGGGTGATTACCATCAAGGATTTTCGGCGCTATGCCGGCGAGGTCGGTTTCAAAATTCTCAAGGAAGGGGCCATCAATACCAACAACCATGACCGCAGCGGCCGGATCATTACCCTGTTTCCAAATCTCCGGGCCAGCTATGGGATATTTCTGATTGGAAAGGAGTCTGCGTGAAAATTGTATCCATTGCAACCAGCCGGAAAAAGGGCACCGTTAAAAAGCAGGTGCAAAGCGCCACCCTGGTCGTCGACCATGGCCTGGAAGGCGATGCCCATGCGGGCCAGTGGCACCGTCAGGTGAGCTTTCTGGCGGCAGAAAGTATTGAGACGGCCAATGCGGGCGGGTTGGAGGTCGGGTTCGGCGATTTTGCCGAGAACATTGCCACCACCGGGATCGACTGGGTAAGCGTTCCGGTGGGGACCCGTTTTAAACTCGGTGAGAAAGCCCGCGTGGAGATTACCCAGATCGGCAAGGAATGTCACAACCGCTGCGCCATCTATTACAAGGCCGGGGACTGCATCATGCCCCGGGAAGGGGTTTTCGCCCGCGTGCTGGAAGGTGGCCGTATTGCCTGTGGTGATACCATCGAAGAGCTGGTGAGAGGGCGCGGGCCGACAGCCGATCGCCCGGAGGAAGCATGAAAAAAGATAACACGTCACCGGATACCCTGGCGCAAATACGTGACCGGAAAAATAAACTCGGGGATGACCTGCTGATCTTGACCCACCATTACCAGCGCAGCTCCATCGTGGACCTGGGAGATTTCAAGGGCGATTCCTTTGATCTTTCCCGGAAAGCGGCCAACAGCAATGCCAGCCGGATTGTATTTTGCGGCGTGCATTTTATGGCCGAAAGCGCGCGCATTTTATGTGACGAGCGCCAGACAGTGCAGATTCTGGATGAGGAGGCCGGGTGCTGGATGTCCGATATGGCCGACCATGTAATGGTGCAGCGAGCCTGGGCTGAATTGATCGATGTTATTCCAGCCGACGAGGTCATGCCGGTGACCTACATGAATTCAGATGCCGTTATCAAGGCTTTCTGCGGGCAGGCCGGCGGGATTGTGTGTACTTCGTCCAATGCCGGCAAGGCCTTCACATGGGGGTTCGCCCAGCGCGAGAAAATCTTCTTTTTTCCCGATCAGCACCTCGGACAAAATACCGCCAACCAGATGGGCATTGCCCCGGACCAGATTGTTATCTGGGATCCGGCCCAGCCGTTGGGGGGCAATACCCCGCAGGCCCTCGAACAGGCCCGGGTCATTCTTTGGAAAGGGTACTGCCTGGTGCACACCCGTTTCACGATCGCCCAGATGGAATCCATGCGCAAGAAAAATCCGGGCGCTCAAATCGTGGTCCATCCGGAGTGTACCCAGGAGGTCGTGAATCTGGCCGATGCCGTCGGAAGCACCAGTTACATAGTGGACTATGTGACCAAGGCAGCGCCCGGGAGCCGCGTTATCATCGGAACGGAAATCAACCTGGTGCAGCGCCTGGCCGCCGATCATCCGAACAAGACCGTTTTACCGCTCTACGAATCCTTCTGCCCCAACATGTATAAAATCAGTCCGGATAAATTGCTGCAGGCCATAGAGCAGCCAGACCGTAACAGGGTCGCGGTGCCTGCCGACATTCAGGCCGGAGCCGTTTTGGCACTGGAACGGATGCTATCCTTATAAAATCAGAACATGCCGGAACAAATTGAGCAGTCGGGGAGTTTTGTCGTCACGCCGGATTCCGGATCTGGGGCCGGGACAGGCTCTTATGATCCGGTATATAGGGACGTTTCCTTTACAAGGACTGGATCCCGGCTTTCGCCGGGATGACGGCATTTAGTGAGAAAATTCTCCGACCCCGGATTTAGTTGATCGTCCAAAACCCAACTTAACATTTTATATGAACTTGTTACCTTATTTGTCGAGCGCAATACTACTCGCCTGCTTCCCCACAGCTGCGCAGCCGGCAAAAATCCAAAATGGCATTGGAAGCACTCTGGTGGTCCCGGCCCAGGTGAAAGTTCAGCCAGGAGGAGGTTTCGTTAAGCTCCCACATTCGCGGGGGAACGCAACCGGTGCTCAATTCATGTCGGGCACCCACCGCTGACAGGCGGTTGTGGGCCCGATACCAGACACAATATCGATCTGGGTTGACCTCGCAACGGCCGCTGCGGCTGCCGCCGCAAGCACCGTTGCGGGTATGTTTGGGGCACCCGGATTCCGGGCAGAGAAAGCCGACATGCTGAATACCGCAATCGCCACAGTGGCGACAGCGCAGCAGGATGAACTTGGCGGGGTCCTCCAGCAGGCGGGCCATCAACCGGCCGGCCTGGTTTTCGTCCAGATGGCGGCAGATTTTCCGATAGAGCGGTGCCAGCTTGGCGTCCAGGTCAAAAAAGGCCCGGTGGGTCGCTCTCATAAACTGTAAATGCAGCGTTTCACCGATGCTCAACCTGACCGGGTTCTTTCCGAATTTTGGCGGCCCCTGGTTCAATCCCTGATGCTCCTCGAAGACATAGAAAGCACCGGGATCCGGGGAATCGAAATCGGGTAAGAATTCCGGCCAGCGATCTTCAATTTCTTCCAGGCGATCCAGGATCCGGGCGACCATGCCAAAGTCACGATGAATGCCGCCAATGTGAATGCCGCGATATCCCAATCCCTTTAAAATCGCTCCCAAACGAGCGGCCCTTTCAATGGATGCTTCCCGACCAGTTGCCTTGTCCTGCCATTCGGCCAAAACTTGGTCGTGCAGTTTCGCGCTTACAATGGCACCGGGAACATTGCCGGCATGCATAATACGAGCGGAGGCCGGGGTCAACACATACACCGAACCCACCACGGGCAGGTGCATGCCGGCCTGCTGCATGAAGAGCAGCAGTTCCTGGAACTTGCGGGCATCGTAGCCCAACTGGGTGATAATGTATTGCGCGCCGGCGGACACTTTGCGCTGCAGCTTGGCATACTGGGCGAAAGATTCGGCTTCGGTGTATTTAAAGGGCGAGACCGCACAGCCGGTAAAAAAACCATCCGGGTCACCGGACGCTTCGAGACGCTCGTTCAGAGCTGTCAGCATGATCTGCAGGTTCACGGAATCGATGTCAAAGACGGGCCGCCCCTGTCCCCCGAACCCTTGGCCGGCGTAATCGCCGGTCAAGGCCAGAATGTTTTTCATGCCCATCCGGGCCAACTGCAAAGCCCGGCTCTCCATACCTACCCGGTTGGCGTCCCGGCAGGTGAAGTGGACAATGGCGTCCATGCCGATTTTATAGATTTCATAACCCAGGACATCCGGGCTGAGCGACGGATTGCCGCCGGGGTTGTCGGTAATGGAGACGGCCGAGATGCGGCCGTCGGCAAAGGCGTCGCTGGCAATCCTGGTTACCATGTCCACCGAACGCCCCTGGGATTCCCGGCCGGGAACCAGTTCCAGGGTAATGACGAAATGATCTGGATCCAGAAGGTCGTTTTGAAAAACTCGCAGCATGCAACTATTCCTCTACATTTGGTCCTGGCGAAACAGGGGCAGACTCTCCAACAAGGACGCCATGATGCTGTTTAGCGCATCGAAACGATCTGGTTGGGAGAGCATTTGTTCGGCCGATTGAATGAACCTGCCGGCGACGATTTCATCCCGACAATTGTCAATAAGCTGGCTGGCACTTGCCCGCGTTGTCTCAAGGTGAAATTGCAGGCCGACCACCTGCTGGTCGTAAATGAATCCTTGCCCGGCGCAGGCCTCGCTCCGGGCCAGGTGGAGGGCTCCGGCGGGGATGTCAAATGTGTCCCCATGCCAGTGAAAGGCTTCGCAAGTGTCGGGCAAGAAGCGGGCAGCTGGGCTTTGCCTGGCCTGGTTAGTTTTATATATAGGGAACCATCCGATTTCTTTATACCGTCCGGCGTACACTTTCTGGCCCAACACATCGGCCAATAACTGGGCTCCCAGGCAGACGCCGACAATCGTTTTCTTGTTTTTGATAGACTGCTCGATGAATGATTTTTCGGCTGTGAGCCAGGGGTACGCCTCATGTTCGTAAATGTTCATGGGGCCGCCCATGATGACCAGGTAGTCAAAGGCAGCTTGCTCCGGAAGGCGATCGCCTTTGTAAAGGCGGGTGGCGGTAACCGGATACTGCCGCGCGGCAGCCCAGGCGCCGATACTGCCCAGGCCTTCAAAAGCGACATGCTGCAAATAGTGCAGGCGGATCACACGCCCTCCAGAAATTCCGGGCCCGTGTAAAGTTCGGCAAAGCGTTTTCCGTTCCGGCTGTTGGCCTTATAATGGTCGATGCATTTTTTGACGATCACGAGGACTTCGTCTTCACTGTATATGTCCGGCAGTGGCTCGGCCAGGCGCGGGTGCCGGCCAAGTTTGCCGCCCAGCAGAACACGATAGCCCTTTTTGCCGTCAACGATGGTACCGGTGGGGCACTCTTTGGCACAGAGGCCGCACTGCAGGCATAGTTGACCGTCGATAACCGGTATTTCCGCGTCCTCATCCAGTTGCACCGCCCGGTCCCGGCACACCTCCACGCAATTGCCGCACAACGAACAAGGGTCGTCCGTGATGACTGGCGTGCTTACACCGATAATGCCGATATCCTTGATCTGCGGCTGGGAACAGGCGTTCGGGCAGTCGGAGATCGTCACTCGGAACTCGTGATGATATTTCAGGTCTCCCGGTACATTTGCTTTTAGAAAACTCAGGAGATCTTCCGCCTGCAGCAGCTTTTCAAGTCTGGCCAGCAAGTTTTCGCTTTCCGCCGTGCGGTTGGGGCAGCCCCCGGCGCCAAAACAGGCATCTACCTGATAGCCCTTTATTTCCGAACTCATATTGTCCAGAAATTTTTTACGCGCGGTCTGTACGACCGTCAGGGTGACCGTTTCCCGGCCAGTGAGCCGGGCTTCCTTTTCCACTCGGGCCCGGACCTTTTTCCTCACAAAGAAGGGGACTTTCTTGACCGCATCTTCAGCTTCCTGTGTCCATTGCATATCTCTTTTTACTCCTGCTGTCTTCAATTGTTAGCTGCCAGGCAGCTTGCCGCTTATCACAGGATAGGGCGCCTGACCGAGAATTCAAGGGCGATCTTGGTTTCGGGAGCGCCCTTACTGAAATTTAGGCCGGCGTTGCGGGGGTTGCTTTGATTTATGTCAAAAACCGGGCAAAAGTTCAATATCGGTTGCGATCGGACCGGCTTTTAAAAGTTGCGTCGGTTGCCGCCCTGTCTTACTATTGATGGAAGTAAACGAGGACTGTAAAAAATGACCACCCCCGAGGTAACCCAGATCAAAATTGGCAAGCACATGTTCGGGATTATCGGCCTGGAGAATGCCATTGCGGATATCGCCGCTGAACATGGTGACAAACCGGAATCTGAGATTGCCCGACTTTTGCTGGAACGCCTGGGTCGCAGAAACTACATACCCGATAAAGTCAAGGATGCTTATGGCCTGGCTTTTATGCGCGAGTATAAAAAAGCACTTGGACAGCCGGTGGAAGAGCCGTCTGATGGTCTAACCATCAAGGTTTTGGGAGCCGGCTGCAATGTGTGTGACAGTCTTGAGAATACGATAATGGAAACCCTGGCGGCCTTAGAGTTGCCGGCCGATTTGGAACATGTCCGCGATCCTGATCAGATTGCCCGCTACGGGGTTTCAGGAACTCCGGCACTGATTATCGACGGCCGGGTGATGTGTGTTGGCCGCAGCCCGTCGTTTGCCGAACTTAGGCAATGGCTATTGGGAGACGCTGATAACAAGAGTACAGGAGGAAAAATGGACAAACAGGTATTTATTAAAAACATACCGTTTTCAGAGCCGCATAAACTGGCTGACCTGGTGAATTATGAAGAGGGGCGGGTTGTGAGCCGAACCTTGGCCCAAAACCCGGCTCTCAGCCTGACGCTTTTTGCATTTGATGCCGGTGAAGGCGTCAGTACCCACACGGCGCCCGGAGATGCCCTTGTTCAGGTCCTCGATGGAGAGGCAACGATCGATATTGACGGCCAGGAGATGGTGGCGGGGCCGGGCGAAGTGGTCGTGATGCCGGCCAATGTGCCCCATGCCGTTACGGCGGTGCAGCGGTTTAAAATGATCCTGACCGTCGTCAAGCAGCCGGTGACGATAAAGTCATAGTGAATTCGGATTGCCGAATTCACCCTGTTAAGTTTTAAGTGTTAGGTGTTAAGTTAAAATCAAAACCTGAAAACCAAACACTCGTTACTTTAAGGGAAAGTGGCTTAACATTTTTTCTTAACATCAAAGCGGGAAGTGGTTTCAAAGCCTTCAATCGGATCGAAGGTCAAAGCGGATGCGGGGTTTGAACCCGAGTAATACAATAGTATTTCGAGGATTCAAATCCCGCAGCCAACGCAGAGATTCGGTTCGAGGGGAGGGTTTGCAACCACTTCCTAGTCCATTTCAAAGGCTCTTTCGCCGTGTATGGCATTGTCGAGCCCGACAATCTCTTCTTCTTTTCCTACCCGCAGTCCACCGGTGACGAACTTGGTTATATAGATTACCACCAGAGTCCCAATACCGCTGTAGATCGCTGTCCCGACGATGGATAGAAATTGGGTCCAGACCTGCCCCGGATTACCGAAGAAAAGCCCCACGGCGTCCGGGTTGATGGCCGGGGATGCAAAAAGACCCGTGGCCAGGGCCCCCCAGATACCGCACATGCCATGGACGCCGAAAGCGTCCAGGGAGTCGTCATAGCCCAATTTGTGTTTTAAGACCGCGACACTAAAAAAGCCCAGTAAGCCGGCAACCAGCCCGATCACGAGTGCACCGGGCAGGGTTACGAATCCAGCGGCAGGGGTTATACCCACCAGACCGGCGACCACACCGGAAGCGATGCCCAGTACGGTCGGTTTTTTACTAACTGCCCATTCAGCGAACATCCACGACAGGGCCCCCATGGCCGCCGCGGTGTTGGTGACCAGGAATGCCGAAGCGGCCACACCGTCGGCAGCCAGCTGGCTGCCTGCGTTGAAACCGAACCAGCCGAACCAGAGCAGTCCGGCGCCCAAAGCGCACAGGGCAATGCTCGAAGGAAACATGGCCTCCTTGCCATACCCGACCCGTTTGCCCAACACCAATGCAAGCACAAGACCGGCCACCCCGGCGTTGATGTGTACCACGGTACCGTCGGCAAAATCCAGCGCACCGATGCGGGCCATCCAGCCCCCGCCCCAGGCCCAGTTGCACACCGGGCTGTAGATAAAGGTCGCCCATAGGATTGTGAAGACGATCCAGGACGAGAATTTCATCCGGTCGACAACTGAACCTAGGACCAGAGCCACGGTGATGCAGGCAAACGTCATCTGAAACAGGACAAACACAATGGTGGGTATCGTGCCTGACAGGCTGTTCACACCGATGCCTCCCATAAATAGGTGAGCCAGGCTGCCGACAAAGGCGTTGGCACTTTCACCAAATGCCAGCGAATATCCCCAAAGCACCCAGATCACACTGACCAGGCAGTAGGTTACAAACGTCATGGCCAACGTGTTGAGTAGGTTTTTATACCGGGACATCCCACCGTAAAAAAGAGCCAGACCTGCCGGGGTCATCATCATTACCAAGGCAGTGGAAACTATGATCCAGGCGGTATCCCCGGAGTTTAAAGTGTCTTCCCCGGCAAACGCTGTTGCAGTGGGAATGATAGACAGTATTGCAAACAATATCAGGCCTTTTAGCTTCATGCGGCATTCTCCTTTGTGAATCTTCAATTAAAAACAGGTTTATGACCTAAAATTCGTTTTCAGAGATTATAGCAAAGCTGATGCCATCCGTCGGTCAATACCGATATAATTGTTATGTGTCTGGAAATAATAAACAATTTAAACATTGTAACTTGTTGCAATTCGGCAAGGTTCCTTTGTCTGAAGCGTATAGTTTACAAAAAAGTTATATATTTTTAGAAAAACTACAATTTTGTATAAAAATACGGCCTCTGCCTTGCGATTCGCCGGATACAGGCAACTTCGTCTGTCGGGGGACTTGAGGTTTACCCGAATCTGAGGTAGCTTGCTGGCGGTGCCGGGCGGATGTTGGCCTGCAGATGGGGCCCGTAAACGCCCGCTCGGCGTCTGGAGATAACGGTTACCTCGGGGAGTAAAAAATGCGTGACGATATGCATGTCCGCCTGGCAAAACATCTGGCCACCATGGGAATGGGCTTACCTTACACCGCGGCGCTGGTAGACATCTTAAAGGAAATCTTTTCGACTCGGGAAGCCGAAGTCGCCTTGCTGTTGCCCACCACAGATATTCCCTTAAAAGCCGTACCCGTGGAGGAACTGCTGCCCACAACGAGCTTGGATGAAGAGATGGTGGTAAGCACCTTGGAGGGCTTAGCCGCCAGAGGTGTGATCTATACCAGACGCCTGGAAAACGGTTCGGTCGGTTACGGCCTGCACCAGGCCGGATTCGGTTTTCCGCAGGTGTTTTTCTGGAAAGGCGCTAAATCGAACCAGGCCCGGAAAATGACCAAACTGGTTTTGAAGTATTTTAATCGAACGGTTACCCGGGAAGCATTCGGAGGCCGGCGCACCAAAGCGTATCGCTATATTCCCATCAACCAGGCCTTAGACCCAGCTTTGCAGGCAATTATGCCCCACGATCATATGGACGCCGTGCTTGACAACGCGACGCGCTTTGCGGTTGCCCATTGCCCCTGCCGGGTAGAGGCCGATTTGATGGGCAGACCCTGCGAGCACCCGCGCGAGGTTTGCCTCAAATTCGATGAGATGGCTGATTTTCTGATACAGCGTGGGCTGGGCAGGCCAATAACACGCGCCGCGGCCCGCGACATAGTCCGCCGATCGGCTGAAGCAGGCCTGGTTCATTTCGTTGATAATACGGTCGGCAAGGTGATGCACAATTGCAACTGCTGCGGTTGTGCTTGTTGGAACGTCGGTACGATCCGGCGTAGAAAGATCCCCCGGGATGAATTGATGGCGGTCTACTTTACCCGCACAACCCTTCATGAGCACTGTACCGGCTGTGGCGCGTGTGTCGACATTTGCCCGGTGCAGGCTATCGAACTTAGGGCGGATGTTGCGGTTGTCGATCAGCAGTGGTGCATCGGCTGCGGTGTCTGTGTCCTGCGGTGTGAGTTTGACGCCCTCCAGATTTGCTATCGCGAAGATCAGGATCAGCAGGTTCCCACCGATTTCGATCGGCTCCATAAAGCCATCCGCGCGGAGAACAAGCAGGGCTGATCAGGATGGTTCCCAATACCCTTTATTAAGTTTGTAAAACCTGGTCCCCATGGCCCATGTAGGGGTATTTGGCCGCGCGTCTGCGCGATGCATGGTTTTTCCATGGGATGACGGCAAAACAGCCCCTTTTAGGGGCAATCCAGAGCATGGTCCTTTGGCCATTTTTTACTCGTCCGTCATAAGCGGTGTGCTAAGATAGCGCTCCCCGGTATCACAAACAACGGTGACCACCTTCTTGCCCTCGTTCTCCGGGCGCGCCGCAACCTGCAAGGCAGCCCATACGTTGGCACCCGCCGAGATGCCGCACAGGATGCCTTCTTGCGATCCAAGCTGGCGGGACGTTTCAAACGCATCGTCGGCATTGGCCTTTATAATCTCATCGATAATGTCGGTATTGAGTACATCTGGAACGAAGCCGGCCCCAATGCCCTGAATTTTGTGGGGCCCTGGTTGGCCGCCGGAAAGAACTGGAGAATCGGCCGGTTCAACTGCAATGGCTTTAAATTCGGGTTTGCGTGCTTTGATGACTTCTGAAACGCCGGTTATCGTGCCGCCGGTGCCGACCCCCGCGACGAAGATATCGACCTGTCCGTCCGTATCTTTCCAAATCTCCTCGGCGGTTGTTTTACGGTGAATTTCAGGGTTGGCCGGATTGCCGAACTGGTTGGGCATGTAGGCTCCCGGTGTTTCCGCGAGGATTTCGTGTGCCCGGGCAATGGCCCCTTTCATACCTTTGGGGCCGGGCGTAAGAACCAATTCTGCCCCCAGGTGTTTTAGGAGCGATCGCCTTTCCAGACTCATGGTTTCCGGCATGGCCAGAATCAAGCGGTAACCCTTGGCGGCGCAGACAAAGGCCAGGGCAATACCCGTGTTGCCGCTCGTGGGCTCCACGATCACCGAGTCGGGATTGATCAGCCCCTGATCCTCAGCGGCTGTGATCATCGCATTTCCGATGCGATCCTTTACGCTGGCCAGCGGATTCATCGATTCCATCTTCACCAGTACCTCTGCGCCGATGTTCTTTGTGAGCTGATTCAGCTTTACCAGTGGGGTTGACCCTATGGTATGGCTCACGTTGCCGTGTATAGTCATGTCATTCTCCTCATTTGTAAATCAATTTTGGGGTTTCCATAAACACCCGGGTATCCGGCGGTACGGACTCGGTGATCCAGACGTTTCCGCCGATAACCGACCGCGTGCCGATTCTCGTTTCACCCCCCAAAATGGTTGCGCCGGAATAGACGATAACATCGTCTTCAATGGTGGGGTGGCGCTTTTCTCCTCGCAGGCGATCGACTGTGTCCCGAGGCAGCGAAAGCGCGCCCAGGGTTACCCCCTGGTAAATACGGACGTTTTTGCCAATGTGCGTGGTTTCCCCAATCACCACACCGGTGCCGTGATCGATCACAAAGCTTTCACCAATGCGGGCGCCCGGGTGGATGTCTATCCCGGTCAGACTGTGGGCGTGTTCAGACATGATGCGTGGCAGCAGGGGGACACCCAGTTCAAACAGCTTGTGGGCCACCCGGTGGACCATCGTCGCAAAAATGCCGGGATAGCTGAAGATGATTTCATCGTGACTTTGGGCCGCGGGATCACCGTTGAACACTGCCCGTACATCGGTGGCCAGCAGATGGCGCAGGCCGGGGATGGCGTCCATTGCTTTCAGGGCCATCTGGTTGCCCTTTTCGCCGCATTCGAGACAATCCTGGCCGAACCGAAAACAGTCGTGTCGCATCACATGGGTGATGTAGTCGGAAAGCGTATCGTAGAGATCGGATATCGTCTGCCCGATGCTGTACTTGAGATTGACCGGGTCTATTTTCTCAGGCGAGAAATATCCGGGGAACAATACTTCTCTGAACTTTGCGATCAAGTTGCCGACGGAACTGCTGGAACGGAGCGGTTCATAATCAACATGGGTAAAACAGCTCGGATCGGTGCTGTTGGCGATGATCTTTTCAACAATTGCCGGCAGCTTCTGCCGGTAGCGCCGCAAAATTTCCGAATCCGTTTTACACGCGGTCAGTTCATCTAGTCCGTCACTCATGGTTGTCTCCATTTTTTCCAGTATCTCCGGTGTGTGGGGTGCCTAGTGATAGGTTTTGGTGTCACAAAGTGGTATTTCGACTAATATAATACCGAAACAGCCGGGTGCAAGAGACGCATCAGGTGAAATAAACCGGCCGTGAACTCGACCGATCCGTTAGTGACAAGGCCTGGCCATACCATTTCCGCAGAGGGGTTGTTCCCGCAGCGATAGCTTAAAACCGAGCGGATCAGGGGCTTGAAATTTGGGTCGGGAGACGAACGTTCCAGCTGACGGCAATTATAAAAATCCTCTTTAATTTCAAATGATTTTATAATATAGTCATCGCAAATGAGCTCGCACGCTTCACATAGTGCCCGCCCTTCCGGCAGTCTGCCGGTCCAGGAAAAACCGGAGTGGACAAATGTGCCTTTTGACAAGGACTATACCGTTACCTGTAAAATCCATGCAGAGAAAATCCTCGAGGTGGTGTCCAGAGGGTTCGCTTCCTATAATGCCTTAAAGTCTTCCCGCGAGTTTGTTGACCGCTTGCTGCACGAACACATAGACGGCGAAGCGCAATTCGTTTTGGTCGAGGATATCAGGGCCGTGGAAGGTTTTTCCAAGCGGGCCCGCAATTTTCTTATCGAATACATTACGGCCAAACCCCGGATCGGCGGTGTTATCTTCTGCTGTACCGCCCCGCCGCTGTCACTGGGTATCAAGCTGGCTTTCAAACTCAATCCAACTGCTTACGAAAAACATCTCGTGCCGGAACCGGCCCAGGCCCTTTCAATTGCGCGGCGCATTCTGGCCGGCCAGGAGGAAACGAACCGTGAACTGATGCTTGCCACCGACCACGCCCCGTCCGGCGCAGGCCCCACCCGGTCAAGCGATGACGACTATTTTGTCAGCACCCTGGAAAGAGATGGGGGGATCACCCATTACTCGCTTCTGGAAGGTGATATCTACCATATTCAGCCGGAAGGCGAATTGCGGTCCGATAGCTTTGACCAGGTGTTTGCCAAGCACCAGGAGAGAATTCGCACCTGGAACCTGCGGAGCAATGCCTACTACCTAGTGATGAACGGCAGTCAATTGACCGGGAGCAGTCGGAAGGCCCGGCAGCAGTATCTGGAGATGATCAAGGCCCTCTATCGGGATTTCCCATTCTGCATGTTCGTTTTTTATGGGCTGAACGATGTTATGCAAGCCACCGTCAGCGTGTTCAGGCCATTCGTTTCCTTTGAAGTACATGTTGTCGAAAGCTTTGACGACGCGCTGGCCCTCATCGGGCGGCACCGGGCCGCGCCGCGGGCAAATCTTTCGGAAACCGCCGCGGACCAAAAGGAAACCGGCGATCGTACGGCCCATTATGTCGATCAACTGCTGCGGCATGTCGGCTGCATCAACTGGGAGATGAAGCCGGATGAATATGAAATTGAACAGATCGATACGGAGCACCCCTTCAAGCAGGTGTTCGATGCCATTTCGATCATCAGCAACGATCTCAACGAAGCTTTTCTTGAACAACAGCGGGAAAAGAAGATCAACCAGGCACTCTTCCAAGTCTCGCACGCGGTCAATACCACCTACCACACCCGGGACTTGTACCAGGCCATTCATACCGCGATACGGGACATCCTGGATGTGACCAATTTCTATATCGCGCTCTATGATCCCGAAAGTCGCGTGTTGCGTTTTCCCTATTTCGTCGACCGGGTCGACAAAGCGTTGCCCTCTTTGAAGCTCGATCATAAGAAGTCTTTTTCGCTTACGGTCGAAGTCGTGACCAGCCAACAGCCGCTGCTACTGCGTAAACGTGATATTCTGGAAATGTCCCGGCGCCGGAAAAAGAAACTGTTTGGCGTTATGCCGGAAGTATGGATGGGTGTGCCCCTGCGGGTCAAAAACCGGGTCATCGGTGCCATGGCGGCCCAGAGCTATTCGCGTCCGGACAAGTACAACGAGACTGACCTGGCGGTTCTCAATACGGTGTCCGATCAAGTGGCCTTTGCAATCGAAAGAAAAATTGCCGCCTCGGCCCTGCGGCGCAGTGAGCAACGCTACCGTAAATTGATTGGTCACCTGGATGATATTATTTTTTCCACCGACAAAAATAAAAGGTTGGCGTATTTAAGCCCGGCGGTGGCTGAGGTAACGGGGTATACAGCCGCGGAACTGATAGGCAAGCCTTACCTGTCCAGCCCGACCGATAAAGAAGATACGGACGGTCCCCATTCCTATTTCGACATCATTCATGCCGACGACCGGGAGATGGTCAGCGAGGTGGTGGGACTGGCTTTGGACAACCGGACTTCCTACCAGGTCGAATATCGCATTATCAAAAAAGATGGCAAAGAGAACTGGGTCCACGAAAAAAGCAACGTGGTCCGAGATACCCCGGGACGTCTGCGGATCGAAGGCATAATCGTCGATATCCAGGACCGGGTGTTTGCCAACGAAATCAACCGGGCCATGTTCCAGATATCCAATGCCGTCAACCGGGCCAACAGCACCGATGAACTTTTCCAGGCCATCCATGTTTCCCTGCGCAGGGTGATGGACGTATCCAATTTCTTCATTGCCCTGTATGATGATGAAGCGGATACGATCTCTTTTCCCTATTTCGTGGACAGTAAGGATAAGGTCAGTTATCCCACGATTCCCAGGGTCAGCAAAGTCGATTCATTGTCGGCCCGGGTGATCAGGAACAATGAGCTGATCTTTATTAAGCGGGACGAACGTGAACAGCAGTTGGCCAAATCGGGCAAAAAACCTCTGGGCACACCTGCGGCGGTTTGGCTGGGCGTTCCGCTGCGCGTCGATGATCGGGTGGTTGGGGTCATGGCTACTCAGAATTACGAAGATCCGGATAGCTACACTTACAATGACGTGGAAGTGTTCAATGCCGTATCCGGGCAGGTGGCTATCGCCATTGATCGGATGATTAAAGACGAAGAACTACGCGCCCGGGACGCCTACGTCAAAACCCTGTCCAGACAAATGGAGCAGTTCAGCCTGGTGGCGGCTTCCGTCCTCTCCTCTACGGATGAGAAGAGAACCTTCCGCAGAATCAGCCGGGCAATTACCGACTATTCGGATTTCCGGCGCGTGTTGATTGTTATGTTTAAGCGCGACGCTCCGCATCACGATATCATCGGGGACAGTGGAATCGATCGTTCCCGGATCGAAACCCTCAAAGAAGCCCTGCTGCCAAAGGGCTGGTACAAGGCGATTGCCAATGCTGGGACCCAGGTAGGGCAATTTTGCCTTTACCTGGAGCACTCCCGGGAAGGGCTGCTGAAACCGTTTGCCATATCCAGTGCCGGCAGGGGCCAAGCAGAAACCGGAAAATCCTGGCATCCCGCCGATCACCTGATTGTACGGATGAGCGATGAGAACAATCTGCCCGTCGGGTTTGTCCTGGTCAGCAATTCAAAGACCGGCCGGCGCCCGTCCGATGTTACTGTCCGGCCCCTGGAAGTATTTGCCAGTTTGATAGCGCAGATCATATCATCCCGAAGAGCCCAGGCCAAACTTACCCGGGCAAAGGCCCGTGCCGATACCGCCAATCGCGGCCTTTTGATCCTGACCCGTCAGCTGGAACAAGCCATGGCACGGACCAATGAAATGGCCAAACAGGCCGCCATTGCCACGAAATACAAAAGTGAATTCCTGGCCAACATGAGCCATGAGATCAGAACACCGATGAACGCAATTATCGGTTTTGCTGATTTAATGCTGAAAACGGAACTCGATTCCAAACAGCGCAGCTATATGAATCACATCAACAAATCCAGTCGGTCCTTGCTCACCATCATCAATGATATTCTCGATTTTTCAAAAATTGAGGCCGGGAAGCTGGTACTTGAAAGTCACGATTTCAGTATTAATGAAGTCATGCAGGAGCTGTCCGGCATGTTCTCCATGAACGCTGATGAAAAGGGCCTCGAACTTTCCGTGTCGGCCGCGCCCGGGGTGCCCCGGATGCTCAAGGGGGACTCGCTGCGACTGCGGCAGGTCGTTATCAATCTGGTTGCCAATGCCGTCAAGTTTACGGATCGGGGTTCGGTGTCGGTCGTGGTGGATGTCAATGCCATTGCAAAACGCAACGTGGACCTGCTTTTTTCCGTCAAGGACACGGGTATCGGCATAGACGCCGCGCAGCTCGAAGGCCTTTTTGATTCCTTTTCACAGGCAGATGGCTCGGCCACGCGGCGGTATGGCGGTACCGGTTTGGGACTGGCGATCTGCAAACAGTTGGTTGAAATGATGAACGGCCGGATCTGGGTGGAAAGCGATCCCGGGCAGGGTAGTTGTTTTTTCTTTACCGTCCGATTCGGCATTGCCGATGGATCCGTGCAAGACAGTACCGAACGCTACAACAGTCTCAAACATCTGAAACTTTTAATTGCGGATGACGACCGCAAGTCCCACCGCAAACTGTTGGAAGCGTTGTCGGCCTACAACGTGCGGGCCACAGCCGTGACCTCTGGTAAAAGCGCAATTTTTGAACTCACCGAAGCCCAGGCAAACGAACCTTATCAGATGGTCCTGGTGGATTGGCAAATGCCGGACATGGACGGCATCGAAACCGCATTGCGCATTCGGGCCGATAAACGGTTTGACCAGATCCCGATTGTCATGATGACTGATTTTGATCGCCATGAACTGTTGCGTCAGGCGGACCATGTCGATATCGCCGGGGTGATTGACAAGCCGGTCGACAGCAGTCAGATGTTGAATACCCTGCTGCACGCTATCCGCAAGCAACCGAAGGTTTACGGCGGCCGACCCCCGGGCACATTGAAGTTGGCCCGTCGGACCGAAGAGTTCTACGGTGCCCGGGTACTGCTTGTGGAAGATAATATTATCAACCAGCGGGTTGCTTCGGAAATTCTGAAAAATGCCGGTATCATGGTGGACACCGCCGAAAATGGCGAAATAGCCGTTCAGATGGTGCAAGCCACCGATTATGATTCCGTGCTGATGGATATCCAGATGCCGGTCATGGATGGCTACGAGGCTACGCATATGATCAAACAGCTTCCCGATGTCATCACACCACCGATCATTGCCATGACGGCGCATGCAATGAAAGGGGATCGGGAAAAATGCCTCGATGCCGGCATGGACGACTACATTTCGAAACCCATCGATTCCGAGAAATTGCTGTTTACCCTGTCAAAATGGATCCCTGAAAAAGCCACCGCCGGTGCAGTCATCATCGACGGCCGGAGTGCCGCTGCGTCTGAGACCGAAATTGACGGTGCCGCTCTACAGACCCCAGACCTTCCCGGCATAGACCTGCAGCAGGGATTGAAACGGCTTGGGCAGAACAGGGAATTGTATCGCTTGATCCTTTCTGAATTCCGCCAGGAATACGACGGGGCAGTGACGCAATTGCGGCGATTTTTAAATGAAAACGATCAGGAGGGCGCCATACGCTATGCCCATACCATTAAGGGCATGGCCGGCAACCTGAGTGCCATCGGTTTGGCGGATGCCGCCCTAGAACTAGAAATGGCCCTCCGGGAGAGCGCGGTTGAAGATTATGCGCCTTTCATCGATCAGTTTAAGGCCGCGCTGCACCAGTTTTTAACGACGGCTCGGCGTGTCGATAAGATTCTGGGGGACCAGTTGAAAGGTACCGTACCGGAGTAGCGCGGGGCCGGTAGACCGGCAAGATGACTATGGAGGCAGCCTCTAGAAAATCCATCGTTATTATCGATGACCATCCTCTTTTTCGGGAGGGGCTTAAGTCGATTATCGCCCGCGCGCGGCAATTTGATGTTGTTGGCGAAGCCGGTGAAGCCCGTAAGGGACTGGAAGATGTAAAGAAATATAATCCGGATCTTGTCATCGTCGACATATCACTTCCTGATAAATCCGGCATCGAATTAGCCCGGGCCATTCGGAGTCGATTTCCGGGTACCCGCATCATCATTGTCAGTATGCACTCCAAGATCGATTATATTGTAGAGGCTTTTCAGGCCGGGGCCACCGGTTACATCGTCAAAGAATCCGCATCCGACCGCCTGATTTTAGGGCTGGAAACCGTTTTGAACGGAGAGTATTTCCTGGACAGTTCGATATCACATGCGGTTGTGGAAAAGTTGTTGAAAGAGCCGCTCAAGGACACCCGGGTTGAAGATGCCGACTACGGGTCGCTGACCCCGCGGGAACAGGAAGTGATGCGCCTGCTGGTAGAAGGTTTCGCCGTAAAGGAAATTGCGGAGAAACTCTATATCAGCCCGAAAACAGTTGAGAATCATCGGTCCAACCTCATGCGTAAACTGGGTTTGCGCAATGCCATTGAATTGGCTCGCTATGCCGCCCGTCTCGGCTTGATAGATGTCGACCTTTGGAAAGATTAGAACCCATCTCAAAAAAGTCTTTTGGCCCAAACTCGGCGTTAGGTTCTCGGTTCAAACCCTAAAAATACTGATTTATTCCAAAGGCTTGCGACCCACAGTTGGGGATTGGATGGCGGGAAGTCCCGCAAAGCGGGGAAACTCGCAGCCGCCGCATCTTGACCCAAAAACCGTTTTTTGAGATAGGTTCTAAGCTGCTACATCCAACCGCCGCTCCTACAACCCACCAGTGACCGGCGTCGGTGACGCGCTGAGCTTAAACGTGTTGCTGCTTGCATCCTCGCCCGGCATTTACCATATTTATAGATTCAGAGTGATATGAATTGGTTATATCGAAATTTTTCATTGCGCTTACCCGAAAACCGGGAGATTCTCCCGATTCCAGGGTAATTCCCCTATAAAAATGAGCGATGTCCCGATGGACAAAAATGTCGCCTCGGGTAATAGTATTATCGTACTGCACTCATAATTCACTGTCTAGACCTGCCATCTATTTCTCACTGAATGATTTTTCAGCATCACCACGGCCGAGAAGGAAAACGGACAATGAAAGCTTGTGACCGGGTACCGGTATCCGCTGACAGAAAGCAATCGCGTGGCGGGCACCGGGCCAAAGGATCGAAACCGGAATACAGCCGCAGGAACGAACGGCTGAACTACCTTGATCTGACGGGGTTGGTCCGGAGTGTGCAACGTTCGGATGGCCACTCAGACTGCTTCCGACGCGGGTTTTGTGACTGCGACCAACTAGACTGCCCTTGGCGCGCGCAATGTTTTGAAAAAGGATGAGGGTACTAACGGGAGATGTGCCCTACGGGGACCGTTTTTTAACCCATGGAGGCCTTATGGAGAAAAGCAACTTTTCCTATACGAAGGGACGCCAGGGGGCGTTCCCTTCCTATGCAATCAAACTTGGCTACGGCCGTAGCCCGGAAACCGTTAAAGTTCCAACCCCGTCTGTATTGCATATTTCAGGTAAACGGACGGACAGAAGGATTTACCGGCGGTACCCGGCTGCAAAGGGTGCTTTTGCGCTGCTACGATCGCAGGCTCAGATCATTACCGACATCAACAACATGTCAATGGGAGATATTGCGTTTGCGGTAATGCGTTCCAATCCTGCCAAAATGGGGCAGATTGTCAATATAAGCATGGGAGGCCTGGTTTTTCAGTACGCACTGGCTGCACAGGGATCTGTAAAACCCAGCTGCCTGGATATCCTCCTGGCTGATTGTCGTTACTACCTTGATAGTCTCAATTTCGAAATGGTCTCCGATGTATCCTCTCCAGGTGAATCCGAATTCGATACCGTTAGAACCGGCTTGATCTCAGTGAAATTCAAAAATTTAACCGCTCGCCAGAAAAGGCAATTGTCGCACTTTTTGAAGCATCATACCGGTACCGCTTCCTGAATCGGGCAGTGTCGCCTGACACTAAACCCAGCAGTTCTCTCCACTAAAATGGCTTACCAGGCCATTGTTCTCTGATCCCAATAGCTTATTTAGAAATGATTGGTTCTTTTTCTACCTGTCCGCCCGCCCGGACCAGATAAAGAAAGGAGGCCGCCGCATGTTATCAAAAAGCCGCTCTACACTGCAAATAGTAGAGGAACAAGTTCGTAAATGGCAATATACAACCACAAGCCAGAAGGCCGCCAAACCCAAAATAACCGTGATTACGATTTCCCGGGAACCCGGCAGCGGTGGAAACCTGGTAGCCCAGGGGCTCGCCGAGAAATTGGGATTGGACCTGTTTCACCAGCAAGTCATCCATGAAATGGCCAAAAGTGCCAATGTCAGCACCAGGTTCGTGCAAACATTGGACGAAAAAGCCATGAATGTCCTCGATGAATGGATTGCGGCGCTGGTCGATGACCGGCATCTGTGGCCCGATCAGTACTTGCAGCACCTCATGCGGGTTGTCAGCATCATCGGGCAACACGGCAGTGCTGTAATGGTGGGCCGGGGTGCCAATTTTATCGTCCCGCCCGAAAAACGAATGCGCGTCAGGATCATCGCACCCATAGACTTTCGCATCAAGCATGTCGCCGCGACTTTCAAGGTATCCCCAAGGATCGCCAAGCGCAGAGTGGTGCGGACAAATTCCGACCGACGGGCATTCATCCGTAAATACTTCAATGCGGATATCGATGATCCCACGAACTACGACCTCATCATCAATACCGGTAGCATCGGCATCGAACCCGCTGTGGATGCGATCATCGGCGCGCTCGGTCGCAGCAAAGACGTACTCCAGCAGGCAGCCTGATAAAGGGGGTGAAAGGTTATGAAAATAGAGAAGATATTGTTGCCGGTAGACGGATCCGAATGTTCACTTAAAGCGACCGACTACGCGCTTGATTTCGTGCAATCGGTGGGGGGCGATATCATATTGATGTATAGCCATAAGCCTTTTCCTTCATTTTTGGGTGAGCCTTATTTTCAGGAAATGCATGACAAAATTATGAACCATGCCCGCGAGATGATGGAACCTTTCAAGGAGAAGTTCGCGGCTGCCAAAATACCGGCTGACGAGAGAATTCTGGAGGGGGCGCCGGGAGAAAACATCTGCCGGGTAGCCAAGATCGAAAAGTGCGACTTGATCATCATGGGCTCGCGCGGGTTTACCGATTTAAAAGGGTTGTTTCTGGGCAGCGTAACCCACCGGGTGTTGCACGGGGCGCCGTGTCCGGTTACAGTAATAAGATAGCGCAAGATGGTCATTGCCAACGGAACCACGCAGCCCGGTAAGCGAGCATGCCGTAAATTGATGTCGTGGGGTACTGTAGCTGGCGAGTTATTATAAAATGGTTGCGGTCTTAAGCCGCGGCCATTTTTTGTGCCCGGGTTACCCTTTGCCGTGAACCGAGAGGATGTCCAGTTCTTCGGGTTCGCGCAGGGTTATCGTTTTGCCTTCTACCTTGATGAGTCCCTCGCTGGTCATCTTCGCAAAAATCCGTGACAATGTTTCCGGAATCGTACCCAACAGGCTGGCCAGCTGCCCTTTGGATATGGGCAGGGTTACCTGCTCGGGATTTTCCTGCTCCCGTGCGAGAAACAGAAGATAGGTGGCCAGGCGCTCCGGTACTTCCTTGAGTGACAGGTTTTCCACCTGCACCGTAAACTGGCGCAGCCGGGTTGAAAGCACGGCCAGCATGTTGAGCGCCAGGGAAGGATTGGCGTGAATCAGGGCGATAAAGCGGGTCTTGGGAAAGAAGGCCAATACGCTCTTTGCGAGGGTCTGAGCATTGGCCGGGAACGGTTTACCGGTAAAAACAGGAACTTCTCCGAATGGTTCCCCGGGTCCGAATATGTGCAGGATCTGCTCCTTGCCTTCCGCCGAGACCTTCGACACTTTGACCTTGCCCGCCAGCACCACATAGAACCCGTCGCCGTCATCGCCATCCATAAAAACAGTATCACCCCTGTGGTACTCTTTTTCGACGGCAATTCGTCTTAATTCATCCAGGTGCTCAGGTGGCAATCCATTAAAAAGGGGAGCATTTTCAATCATATGGAGTCGGTTGGGCATAAGGCCTCCACCTTTTTTTCAATTTTTTCTCGATATTGACATAAGTCAAGGCGAGCTTAGGGTGGTTCAGGTAGATTGCACTAAAACATGGAAACAATGTCTGGAATACACGTTTTGAAACATAATTTAAACAGAAAATCAGGAGGAGCGTATGTTTTGTTTTCAGTGTGAACAAACGGCCAAAGGCGAAGCTTGTACCAAAATGGGGGTGTGTGGCAAAAAGCCCGACGTTGCTGCCCTTCAAGATCTATTGGTTCACGCTACCAAGAGACTCAGTGTTTACGCCGTTGCCGCGCGGGAAAAAGGTATTGTCGATGAGTCGGTAAACCGATTTACCTGCGAAGCTATTTTTTCAACATTAACCAATGTAGATTTCGATCCGGAGCGGTTTGTAAGCCTGATCAACGATGCGGACAACTATACCCGGCAACTCATGGAAAAAACCGGTGATGTCACCGGTGCCACGGATTTCACACCTGCGGATAGCCTGGAAGGATTGGTAGCCCAGGGCGAGGCGGTCGCAATCAATGCGGACCCTGAGCTTGATGCCGACATCCTATCCCTGAGAGAACTGCTTATCTATGGTATCAAAGGACTGGCGGCTTACGCGGACCATGCCCGGATTCTGGGCCAGGAAGATGATGCCGTCTACGCTTTTATCCATTCCGCCATGGCGGCCACTTTGGACAAAACCCTGGGGGCTGACGACCTTGTCGGGCTGGCCCTCAAGTGTGGCGAGGTGAATATCCGGGCCATGGAACTGCTGGATGCCGGTAATACCGGAACCTACGGCCACCCGGTGCCGACAGCCGTGCCCCTCGGTGCTAAAGCCGGCAAGGCTATTCTTGTTTCCGGTCACGATCTGAAGGATCTGGAAGAGATTCTAAAACAAAGCGAGGGCCAGGGCATTCAGGTCTATACCCATGGTGAAATGCTGCCCTGTCACGGCTATCCGGAATTGAAAAAGTATCCCCATTTTTACGGGCACTACGGAACTGCCTGGCAGAATCAGGCCAAGGAATTCGACGCGTTTCCCGGTGCCATTTTGATGACCACCAATTGTATCCAGAAGCCGCGCGACAGCTATAGCGCCAACATCTTCACCACCGGCCTGGTAGGCTGGCCGGGGGTAGCCCACATTGCGGATAAGGATTTTACGCCCGTCATTGAAAAAGCACTAGAACTGCCGGGATTCACAGAAGACGTTGAGGGCAAATCCGTCATGGTCGGGTTTGCACGCAACGCTGTTCTGGGTGTGGCGGACAAAGTGATCGAGGCGGTGAAAAGTAAGGCCCTGCGCCATTTCTTCCTCGTAGGCGGTTGCGACGGAGCCAAGCCGGGACGTAACTACTATACCGAACTTGTCGAAAAGGTGCCGGAAGATTGCGTCGTCTTGACCCTGGCCTGCGGCAAGTTTCGCTTCTTTGACATAGATCTCGGCGATATCGGCGGCATTCCGCGACTGCTGGATGTCGGGCAGTGCAATGATGCCTATTCGGCCGTCCAGATTGCCATCGCCCTGGCCAATGCCTTTGAGTGTGAAGTGAATGATCTGCCACTTTCCATGGTGCTTTCGTGGTACGAGCAGAAGGCGTGTGTCATCCTGCTGACGCTCTTGCATCTCGGGATCAAAGATATTCGTCTCGGGCCTTCTCTGCCGGCGTTTATTACGCCCAACGTACTTGACGTGCTGGTCAAGAATTTCAATATTATGCCCATATCCACGGTTGATGAAGATCTCAAGGCGATTCTTGGATAAACCGATAACCCCAAGGCCTGCCCCTGGCCTCGCGGTCAGGGCAGGTCGCTTGTTCGGCCCTACTCCTGAAAAGGAACCGGCAGTGGGAGGTCCACTATGAAATGCCCAGGACAGGATACGCAATACTGGAAACCCGGCGCGATTTACGATGCCAAGTGCCCGCAGTGTGAAAAAGTTGTCGAATTCTTCAAGAATGACACGACCCGCAAGTGCTCCCATTGCGGCCACCGGTTCATCAATCCCGAATTGGACTTCGGATGCGCTTCCTACTGCCAGTTTGCCGAGCAGTGCATCGGGAACCTGCCTCCGGAACTGATTGCCCAAAAGGAAGATCTGCTCAAGGATCGCGTGGCCATTGAAATGAAAAAGTATTTCCGGGCGGATTTCAAAAGGATCAGCCATGCCGGCCGGGTTGCCCGCTACGCGGAGCGTATCGGTAAAAGTGAAAACGGCAACCTGGCCATCATTTTGGCGTCGGCCTATCTGCACGACATCGGTATTGTGGAGGCGGAGAAAAAACACAATGGCGCCGGCGCTGAATACCATGAAGCCGAAGGCGTCACAATCGCCCGCGAGATCCTGGAAAAGCTTGGCGCGGCCGAGCCGCTGGTTGATGCGGTCTGTGATATCGTCGGCCATCACCATCACCCCCGGGATGAAGAAAGCCTGGAATTCAAAGCTGTCTACGATGCGGATTTGATTGCCAACCTGGAGAGCGAGTACGAAGAGAACCCGGTGGACCATGAGCAGATCCGGGAAACGATTGCGAGCCGGTTTTTAACCGGCGGCGGTAAAAGTGAAGCTGAAAAGATACTTATTGGATAAGCAAACCTGCCCATTGGGCCGGCTTTTTGAAACGGAGACACATCATGAAAGTTAAAAGAAAAATAATCCACATCGATGAGGAACTCTGTGACGGCTGCGGAAACTGTGTCCCCTCCTGCGCGGAAGGATCCCTGCAGATTGTGGACGGCAAGGCCAAGGTCATTGCCGACAACCTGTGTGACGGACTGGGCGCTTGCCTGGGTGAATGCCCCCAGGACGCGCTGCAGATCGTCGAGCGCGAGGCCGAGGAGTTTGATGAGGAGGCCGTGGAGGCCCATCTGGCCAAACAGGCAGAGGCGGAAGCCGCCCCAGCGCCTGCACATGCTCCCAGCCACGGACCAGCGGAGATACCCTGCGGTTGCCCATCGACCCAGATGAAGACATTCCAGCCTGTCGGCGGCGGCATCCCTCGGGCAACCGGCGGCGCTTCGGCGTTGACCCACTGGCCCATACAAGTTCACCTGGTACCCCCGACGGCTCCTTTCCTGAAAGGCGCCGATCTCCTGATAGCTGCGGATTGTACGCCCTTTGCCTACCCGGATTTCCATGAAGTCCTGCTTAAAGACCGGGTCCTCATGGTTGGGTGCCCCAAGCTCGATGATGCCCAGGCGTATATCGACAAGTTTACCGCTATTTTCAGCCAGGCCGGCGTACGCAGTATAACCACGGTGATGATGGAGGTCCCCTGCTGTTCCGGTCTCTCTGTCATTATCCGGCGGGCCCTGGAAAATGCGCAGGCCAACATCCCCCTCGAAGAGGTCATTATCAGTACCCGCGGGTCCCTGCTCGAAGACCGCAAGATCTCTTGATGCTCGCCTTGAACGGTCCCCGCAGCCTCGCCAAGCGGGATTTTGGCTGGGCGTCAACAAGCTGCGGGGAATGCGCGCACTGATCGGTTCGACCCAGCGCAGCGGGGGTTTTGACAGGTTGGCTCGGTATACTGTATAATCACCGATACCGAATTTAGGGCAACGTGTTTGCAAGCCAACTATTCCTGATGTATGCGGTATCGAGGGGCTCGTGACAAAACTTACCGACAAGCAGTTTCGAAACTATTGCGAGCTCGTATACCGAGAGGCCGGCATAAACCTGACCGCAGAAAAACGGGAATTGCTCAATGCCCGGCTTGCCAAGCGATTGCGCAAGACCGGCATCCAGGCCGCTGCCTACTATGACCTGATTCAAAAAGATGCCGATGAACTGTGGCGGTTTCTGGACGCCATCTCCACCAACCATACCTACTTTTTCAGGGAATCAAAAAGCTTTCGCTACCTGTCCAGTTCCCATCCCGATATCTGGTGTGCGGCCTCATCCAGTGGCGAGGAACCATTTTCGCTGGCGACTTACTGCCTTGATCAGGGATTCACGCCCTCGATCCTGGCGACCGACATCTCCATGACCTGTCTGGCCAAGGGACGGCGGGCGATTTACCCCAAGCAGGCCGTTAAAAACATCCCCAAACCCATGTTAAAGGCTTATTTTCAGAAAGGCCGGGGCAAGTGGGATGATTACATCAAGGTAAAGGAGGGTGTCTCCCGTCTGATCCGTTTTGAACGTTTCAACCTGCTCAAGGATACACCCGATTCACGTTGGCAGTTCGATATCGTTTTCTGCCGGAATGTAATGATCTACTTCGACAACCCGACCAAAGAATTTGTGGTTGCAAAGCTCTGTCGGGTACTGAAGAAAGGCGGGTATTTCATTATCGGGGGTGCCGAAAGTTTGAGCGGATTGCAGCATGGCCTCAAGTATATTGAACCCAGCGTATATCTCAAAACTTAGAAGCTATCTCAAAAAAGTCTTTTGGCCCAATCTTCAGCCTTCGCTAAAGCTATGGCTGATAAACTCTGTTGGGTGTCTTGCCTGTCCGGCGTAGCTCGCAGAGCGTAGATGGAACCTTGAACCAAAATCCATTTTTGAGATAGTTTCTAACTTTTCTAACAGCCAAGTCAATAGCAGCAGGCACCCCGGTGCTCCTAGCCTCACTGGAGGCACTGCATCAGCCCCATGCACCAGGGACAATCCCCGCAAGGGACCTCCATCGCAAAGCAATCGAACTCAAAGCCTTCATTTGTAATCAGGTCGCACGGTCCCATGTTGCAGTTGCTGCAGTAAGGAAAATCGTAGTTGGTGACTTCCTGCCGGAAGTCCTGATAGGTCGGTGCCTCCCAGATATCCAGGATGTTCTGATCGGGCACGCGGCCGAAAGGTTCATGTGCAACCGGTTTCTCCCGGCCGTCGAAATAGCATTTATATTGATGCCAGAGCATATAGCACGGGTATATGCGGCCGTCCCAGGCCAGGAAAATACTCCGGTTTTGAACGAATTCACACTCACGTTCAAAACGGGGGTGCAATGCCGGTAGCTTCAGATCCAAATGATACCGGGCAGCGCAGGCACGGGTTTTATCGAAGACCGCTTCCACCTGACGGGCCAGAGTCTCGTCAAAGGATAGCAGCTTTCGGAAGTGAAAGGGGATTTGCCGCGCGGTTGCTTCCGAGATCATCGCTTCCACGAAATCGATGAGGGCCTGTTCATCGGCCGCACGAATGTACTTCCAGCGGACGGTCAGATACTGCCTTAAATCAAACCCGTGTGCACGGGCCTCCCTCTGCTTTTCACTGAAAAAGCGCAATGAGGCATCGGTATTGGCCGTGTAAAGCGTTTCGTCCATGACGGTTTCATCATAAGGCAGCATCTGGCTGACAATGGCAAAATCGGCTCCGTTCAAGGCTGCCTGTTCGATTGCCCGGGGCAGTTCCGACAGGTTGTTACGCATCAGAACATATTCCACCCCGAGCTGCATCCGGTCGGCTTGCAGTGCTTCCTTGGCGTTGCGGACAGCCCGGAAAGCGCTCTCCACATGTGCCATTTCTGCCCCGCTGCGATTCAGCCGCAGGGTGCGACTGCTGGCGGCATCCATGGAGATGCAGATTTTGTCTATCCCGGCTTCGATCAGGGCTGCCGCCCGGCGGTCGTCCATGAGGTGCCCATTGGTTTGGAGACCAATCCAACTCTCGGCGGGGAGGCGTGCGCGCGCGCTGGCGACCATCTTTTCCAATTCGGGATGCAGCAGGGGTTCGCCGATACCTGAGAACACGATTGAATCGAGATGGGCAAAAATATCGGCGAGCATTTCAAACCGGTCAGGCTCCAGAAAACCCTCAACAATACCATTTCCCTGGCTCTGCTTGACACACATCCGGCATTTAAAATTGCACAGGGTGGTCGGTTCGACGAAAAGTTTAGCCGGATATGTCTGCCTTCTCATGTGCCCATTACCTCTATAACCGCTAAGTTGCCCAAAAACCTCTGCTTCCCCATCCTTTTCAGAATATCGCCGGTAAACCAGGAATTCCTTGACTTAGGACAACTTTCAGGAATTTTTTGACTGCGCCCCAGGTTGTGTCGACGGTGTCCTGATATTCAGGGGGCGGCAGCTGTTCCGCTAAACGGCCGGCGGTGGCCCCAGCGCCGGTCTGCGCGGACCGGTCAGCGCTTTGCTGGGTTGCCCTAAAAAAAAGGCAGCCGGAGATATAGAACATCCGGCTGCCTTGGGCTTGTAATGGAAAACAGACTAAATGGAGTCTTTGAGTTTCTTGCCCGGCTTGAATTTTACGACGTTCGTGGCCTTGATTTTAATGGTTTCACCGGTCTGCGGATTGCGGCCTTTACGGGCTTTGCGCCGGGATTTCTGAAACGTGCCAAACCCCACCAGGGTGACCTTGCCGTCTTTTTTCTTCAAAGACTTCGTTACCCCGTCGATAAAAGATTCCAGCGCCACGCCCGCGGCGACTTTGGTGATTTTTGCATCCTTGGCCATTTTTTCAATCAGTTCTGCTTTGGTCATCTGTTTTCCCTCCCTCGATAATTTGGTTTTCCCGTTTGCGCCCGATAACGAAGATTTATTCTAAGCGGAAAAATATTTATGTCAATAAATAAATCGCCGCCATTGGCGATTTTCTGAGCATTGACCGATTTTGGCCAAGCCGCTTTTTAAAGGTATTTGCGAGCCTGAAGGGCCGGGTGTTAAAACAGGTTGTCGGTCACCACAGTGGGCCGATGGGTACCCCGATTGTCGGCCCTTCCCAAGGCCTGTAATATACCCGGGCGATTTCATTGGGTTACAGTCAGTCGTTTTGTTTGTATTTGCGAATCGCCTCGAGAAGTCCGACCGTCCCGGTCATCATATTGTCACCCCAGGGCGCGCCGTTGGCATAGGGCAGTTTTGAGTCAGCCATCAAGGCCCTTTTGGGGCCGGTGGCAAGGATGATTTCGTTTGCGGAGAAGGCATACTGCCGACGCGAAAAGGCACCATGACCGCCTTCTGCCAGGATCGTGGCATGCGCCAGCCGTCCTTCGGGGAGGGCCTTGAGCAGACGGTCCAATTTTGAGGCGGTGATATCATGGGTATGGTACTCAAAAAAGCCGGCGATCTCTCCTTCGATGAGGGCGGCCCCGACCGTGTGAGAAGTCGCAATATCAAGGACCATAAAGTTAGTCAGCGACCGACAGAGTGGATCGCAACAGGCGCCGGCAATAGCGGCCATGCCGCTGTCCATGATATACATTTCGCTTGCCGGTATTTCGAGGGCCGTCCGCGCCAGGCTGCGCAAGCGATTGAATGTGGGCGGGATCTTGTCTCCCGGATAAATCAGCGCGTGCGGGAAGGGCGACCGGTGCAATGCTTCTGCAAAAAGGCGGTTCCGGTAATCCAGGTGCGAAACGCCCTGCGGCGCCACGCCGTGGTCCTGGGCACACACACCGACAATATCGAATTCAAAAGGGACGCCCAACCCTTCCACAATCCGTCGCAACCGGTCAGGTTCGAGGTCCGCCAGGGTAATCGGTGTATAGGCCGGGTCGGTGGATAACTGGTGTGCTTCCTCAGCGGATACCAGTGTGATGCCTGCGGCGGCAACCCGCTCCAGATCATGGTGAATGGTTACGGCGGCCTCCGTGGTCATGGCGACCGAATGGTTCGCGGCTCTGGCTTTCAAAGCGGCGGAAACCCGCCCGCCGCCCATCTCGACACCGGTTACCACCAGGTTACCCGGGGTGCTCTCTATCATAGCCGCTCTGGTGCGCACCGGCGACATGACCACGGCTTTGAAGTGTTCACCGGTAGTGGCATCATAGTAGAGCAGATCCAGGGTTCCGGCCCCTATATCGATCAGCAGGTATCGGTTCATGCTTTCCATTTAACACCATTTTAACGATTTTTAAACAGTTGCCCAGTAGACTCCCGGTATAAAGTCGGTGCGCCGGCGTGACGCTATTGATGGCTACTGGCTACTACATATTGAATTGATATATTGACAAGCGCTATATATTGTGTAAGGCTTAAATCGGTTTGATTGGTAAAATTGCAGTAAAGTTTGCTACTTAAACAGGTGATAAAAGACACAGACCGTGTTGGAGATTATGTTCCCGTCTGTTTTTCACCAAAAACAAAAACACCAACCCTGACCCCCGCAGCCTGGGACGCGCTGCCGGGGTTTTGCTTTTTGGACGGGACAGCCCAAGGAGTGCTTGCATGTCAATGCCCAAGTTATTCGTTCTTGATACCAACGTGATTCTGCACGACAGTTCTTGCCTTTACCAGTTTGAAGAACACGATGTGGTGATTCCCATAACCGTTCTCGAAGAATTGGATCAATTCAAAAAGGGCAAGGGCATCTTGAATTTTCACGCCCGCGAGTTTGCCCGCGCACTCGATACAATCAGCGGTGATCATATTTTCAACGGAGGCGTAGAAATCGCACCGGGCAAGGGCAAACTGGTTGTCCGCCTTGAAAACGGATTTCACGATAAATTGAAACTGAATTTCTCGGTGGCCCGCCCCGACCATCATATCCTCAATGCGGCCTACCAGCTTGCCCTGGAAGAGTCGCAGCGCCAGGTTGTCCTGATTTCAAAGGATGTCAATATGCGCATGAAGGCCAAGTCCCTCGGATTGCTGGCCGAAGACTATACAACCGATCAAGTCAAGGATATTGCGGAGCTCTACAAGGGATGCCGCACCGAAGAAAATATTCCGGCTGAAATCATCGACCAACTCTACGCGGTGCCGTACGAACTGGGCCGGGAGGCGCTCAGTTTTGAGCAGGCCCTGTTCCCCAATGAATTTTTAGTGTTGAAAAACGGCCGTAAATCGGCCCTGGCCGGGTACAATCCGTTTGAGCGTAAAATCCACCGTATCGATAAAACCCGGTGCTGCGGCATCATGCCGCGCAATTCCGAGCAGGCCTTTGCGATCAATGCGTTGACCAATCCGGATATACCGCTGGTTACCCTGTCGGGCAAAGCCGGTACGGGCAAAACCCTGTTGGCCCTTGCAGCGGCGCTGGAAAAAAAACGGCGCTACCGGCAGATCTTTATTGCCCGGCCGATTGTCCCTTTGAGCAACAAAGACACCGGCTATCTGCCCGGTGATATCCAATCGAAACTAGACCCCTACATGCAGCCGTTGTATGACAACCTGGCCGTTATCCAGGACCACAATCACACCCAGAATGGGGCCGGGGCTCGGATCAGCGAGCTCATCCGGGAAAAGAAGATTGTCATTACACCCCTGTCCTACATACGTGGGCGCAGCCTGGTGAAGATTTTCTTCGTGGTCGATGAGGCCCAGAATCTGACCCCGCATGAGGTTAAGACGATTATCACCAGGGCCGGCGAGGGGACCAAAATTGTGTTTACCGGAGACATTTTCCAGATCGACCATCCGTATCTGGACAGCCAGTCGAACGGCTTGAGCTATCTGATCGAAAAGATGAAGGGCCAAAAGCTGTATGCCCACATCAATCTGGAAAAAGGGGAACGTTCCGAGCTGTCGGATCTGGCTATAAACCTTCTTTAAGCAGGCGGCTGGCTTCTTTCTCCGGTACCGCGCGGCTATAAAAATGGCCCTGGCCGTAATTGCAGTTCATGGCGGCCAGCACATCTACTTCCGCCTGTGTTTCAACGCCTTCCGCAACGACTTCCATCCCGAGTTTGTGGGCCAACATAATGGTGCTTTGCACGATGTCGCGGTTGCGGGATTCCCGATCGATGTTGCGTACAAAAGACTGGTCCACTTTCAGCGTGTCAAAGGGAAAACTGTGCAGGTAGCTCAGCGAGCAGTAGCCGGTGCCGAAATCATCCAGGGCGGTCTTAATTTTGAGCTGTTCGAGCTGCCTGACGACCTCTCCTACCAGTCGCGTGTTGTCTATAACAGCCGTTTCCGTGAGTTCCAACTTAATGCTTGAACAGTTGCAGCCCGCGCTTTCCAGGGCGCCTTCAATGGTGGCGATGAATTCCGGCCGGCTGAATTGCTGGGAGCTGACATTGACGCCAATCGCAAGATCATTAAAACCGCCATCCATTGCTTCCCAGGCGGCCGCCTGCCGGCAGGCCTCTTCGAGAACCCATTTGCCAATTTGCAGAATCTGACCGGTTTCTTCGGCCAGGGAGATAAAGACATCCGGGGGCACCAGACCCTTTTCAGGGTGGATCCAGCGAACCAGACCTTCGAAGCCACTGATCTGACCTGATTTAAAATTGACCAGCGGTTAGTAGTAAAGCACCAGTTGCTGATTCTCAATGGCCCGTTTCAATTCGGGTTCCAAGGTCAGGCGGTGCATCGCTGCCTTGTGCATATCCGCATCGAAGATCTGATAGCCGGTTTGGATGTCCGCACTGTTGGCGGCCAGTCCCGCGTCCCGCAGAAAGTCTTCGGCACTCTGGTAGCCTGCTGAACTGAAGGTAAGCCCGATCTGAATTTTGCCGGTTATCTCATGCCCCTGTATTTCGACGGTCGCACCCAGTTCAGCAAAGGTGGCTCGGGCGATTGCAATTGCCTCCGAAGGGCTACCCAGATCGTACAAGAGCAGGGCAAATTCACTGGGCCCCAGACGCGCAACCAGGGCCCGGACTGGCGCGCAGGTGGAGAGAAGGCGGGCCTGGGAAATAATATACTGCTCACCGGCAATCTCACCGAGACTGTCCATCAGAATCCGGTAGCGTGCCAGGCGAATGACCAGCACGCTGAACAGGGATGCGTGCAGGGCTGCGCGCTCAAGTTCTTCGGTCAGGCGCATCAGAAAAAGATCTTTGTTGGGCAGTCCGGTGGCTTCATCGTATAGGCGCAGGTATTCCCGCTCCACCTCCCGCAAGCGTTTTTTCTCGAGGCTGGCATGAATGCGGGCGTTTAAAAGCACCGGATTGAAGGGCTTCAGGATATAATCCTCGGCGCCGTTTTCAATGCATTCCACGGTACTTTCCATGTCATCGAGTGCGGTAATCATGATGACCGGGATGTGCCGGAGGGCCCGGTCGGTTTTAATGATCTTGAGCGCTTCACGACCATCCATCTCCGGCATCATGACATCGAGCAGTACCAGGTCAATGGTCTGACGCCGCATTACGTTGAGGGCCGCTTGTCCGTCAGCAGCTTCGTGGAAATTTGAAAACCCTTGTTTTTTCAAGTGGTTTACAACAAAAAAACGGTTGCTGCGGATATCGTCAGCAACCAGTATACACGCATCCTGTAGCATAAGAAATCCATCGTTGAGTTATCTAGTGAGGTCTCTATACAGCCCGAAACAATTCCGATCTTGCAGAATTATTCTCGCTAATACAAGCAAAATTTATACTTGACTTATTTGTACGCATACGAAATATTGACAACTAAAATATATGTAAACGGAGAATATATGCAATTCACGGAATTGACGGACTGCCCCTACTATCTCGTTTCACGGGTGGCCCTGCAGGTGACGTCGGCCCTGAAAAAAGGCTTCATCGCGGCGGAGGTGCAGGCGGTGCGCCCGGCTTACCTCGGGGTCCTGATGAGTCTCTGGCAGACGGATGGGTTGAAAGTGGTTGCCCTCGGCCGCTTGGCCGGCCTGGAGCCTTCGACCATGACCGGACTGCTGGACCGGATGGAAAGGGATGGCCTGGTTGCCCGCCGGGTTGATCCCCAGGACCGCCGGGCCCAGCTGGTAGAGTTGACCCGTCTGGGCCAGGAAGTAAAGGCGCCGGTACGGGCAGTGGTGGAAGGGGTTATGAGCCGGGTGTTCACCGGGATCGCCACGGCCGACGTGGAAGAGACCAAAAAGCTGCTCCGGCAGGTGTTGGGAAATTTACAGGAGGTGGCTGGAAAATGAGTAACCCAGAAAAGGGACGGATAGGTTATACATGTGCGTATACACCTTTGCCATTAATTGATGCCGCCGGGTTTCGGCCCTACCGGATTCTGCCCATGGGGGATGCCTCCGAACAGGCCGGCCAGTATTTGCATGACAACCTGTGTCCCCATGTTAAAAGCGTCCTGGACCTTGTTTTGGCCGGCCAGGTCCCTGACCTGGTCGGAGCCGTGCTCATGAATAGTTGTGATGCCATGCGCCGCTTGGCGGATGCTTGGCGGGCGGCGCGGCCTCAGGATAATGTCCTGCTGATCGACCTGCCGGTCACCACGGACGAGGCGGCTTTAAAATTCTTCGCCGTTCAACTCGAGGCCCTGGCCGACGATCTAAAACAGTGGGGCGGCCTTGATTTCAAAGAAGCAGACCTGGAAGCGAGCCTGGTGGATTTCCAAACGCTGTCCGGGGCTTTGTCCGATCTGAGCGTCGCCGTTAACAGCGGCCGCCAGGCCGGCAGCCGGAGCGATCTGCAGACGCTCTACAATGCGTGCACCCAACGCAGCCTGGACGAGAGCCTCCAGAATTGTCGTTTGCCCGCTGCAGCGGCGGCCCAAGAAAGTGGTGTGCCCGTATTCCTGTTCGGTAATGTCTTGCCGGACCCGGCGACCTTTGAGCTCTTTGCCGACTGCGGGGCCCGCATTGTTGGCGATGATTTGTGCACCGGCTACCGCCAGTTTGCCGGCCTGGAGAGCCGCCGGCCGGATGATTCTGTCTGGCTGCATCTGGCCCGCCATATCCTTACCAAGCCACCTTGTGCCCGTACCTTTTTTCCAATGCAACCCGGCCGGGTGGCCCATGATACCCTCGCCGCAGCTAAAGCCTGCGGCGCGGCCGGTGTGATCGGCCACACAGTGAAATTCTGCGACCCCTACCTGGCCCGGATGCCCATATTCCGGGAAGAATTCAAGCAGTCCGGAATGCCGCTTTTACTGCTAGAGGGTGACTGCACCCTGCGATCGATCGGACAGCAGCGTACCCGCATTGAAGCGTTCATTGAAATGTTGAGGTGACCACTATGATGAAACAATACTTTGACGACCTGGTGACGGGGATTGAAGCTGCCATTGCCGCCGATCCCGAAAACGCGAGCCCCCGGAAGATCTACACGTTGGAAGTGGCCCGTATCGGCCAGCGGCTTTACGGAGGGGAAGAGCGGGTTGCCTGGTGCGGGGTAACGGTCCCCTTCGACCTTCTGGCGGCCATGGGTGTTACCTCCTGCTTTGTGGAATTCGTGGGCGGCATGCTTGCTGCGACGGGCATAGTTGAAGTGTTTCTCGAAGAAGCTGAAGAGGTCGGGTTTGCCGGTGACACCTGCGCTTACCATCGTAGTGTCCTCGGTGCGGCCCGCAAGGGATTCATGCCCGCGCCGGATTTTTTAATTGCCGCGACCTGCCCTTGCAGTGGCGGGGTGGCCGTCATGGAACTGCTGGCCCGTCATTTCGAAAAAGATCTCTTTGTCCTCAATGTCCCCCAGGAGATGACCGACGCGAATGTGCAGTACTTGGCCGACCAGATTGAAGACATGGTGGCCTTTGTGGCCGACCACACGGGGCGGGCGCTTGACCCGGCCGCGCTCAATGCCGCCGTGGCCAAAACCAATGCCGCCCGGGAAAAACTTGTGGAAGTGTACCACCTGGCCAGCCGGGTGCCCTCGCCGGTAAACGGCAAAGCCCTCAACAATTTCGGTATTGTGGCTGCTTTGTTGTTGGGAACGGATGCTGCTGTCAGGGTAGCGGAAGCGTTTCGCCGGGATTTTGAAAAGAAGGTGGCAGCTGGCCAGGCGGGTGTTGACGCTGAAAAGCTGCGGCTAATGTGGATTCAAAACCGCATCCAGTTCAAAAACCCCATCGTGAAAATGATGGAAGAAGAGTATGGGGCGGCGGTTGTGATCGACGAACTCAACGATATTACCTGGGGCCCCATCGATCCGGATGATCCTTACCGGGGTATGGCAGAGCGGGCGATGTCCATTCCGTTTAACGGGGCCAATACAAGGCGCGTCTCTCATCTGCAGGACCTGGCCCGACGCTACCGCATCGACGGAGCCATCAACCCGTGTCATTGGGGCTGTCGCCAGGGGACCGGTTCCCGAGGGATCGTCGGCCAGGGTCTCAAAGAGATCGGGGTGCCGGTGTTGAACCTGGAAGTGGACTGCGTCGATCCCCGCAACTTTGCCGAAGGCCAGCTTAGAACCCGGATCGAGGCGTTTACGGAAATGCTGACGGAACGGCCCTCACCCTGGGATTGACTCTGAGCATACAACGGACCCCAGGTGTTTAGGCTGAAGGCTGAAGACTGAAGGCGAAAGCAATAAAATAAATATAAAACCGAAGACTTATCCGATTCATTGCAGCGCTTGTCTTCAATGCAATCCATTCGGTAAGATTGGTTTCAAGGTTTCTCTTCGGCCTTCAGTCTTCGGCCTAATCCCCTGAATCCTGCCTTGCTACGAAGGTGTTTCGTGGGTGCTCGTTCCTTCCAGGGGCAATCCAAAGCTTGGTCCTCTGGGCTAGGATTCTTTACGATGAACAGCCGATTATTCAAGTTTCTACTCAACATATATCCGCCTTATATCGGGGCGGGCATCCGGGTTCGCAAGGTGGCTCCCGATTTTAGGGAGATCGTTGTGCAGATGCGATTGCGGTGGTATAACCGCAATTACTTTAACACGCACTTCGGCGGATCGCTGTATGCCATGGTCGACCCGTTTTACTGCCTCATGCTGGTACAGGTGCTGGGGAAAGATTATATCGTGTGGGATCAGGCCGCCACCATTGAGTTTATAAAACCCGGCCGGGGTGCCGTGTCGGCGGTATTTAAGATAGGGGATGAACAGGTGAATGAGATCCTGTCACGAACCACTGGCGGCCGGAAATACAGGCCGGCGTATTCGATTGATGTGCGCGATGAAGCGGGTGACCGGGTTGCCCGCATCCATAAGGTCCTTTACATAAGAAGAAAAGATAGCCTTGAGGCGAAGAAACGATAGGGACAGTTCAGGATATATATGGATAGCCGCACCAAGATATCGCCGCAACAACGCCAGAGCCTGCTGGATGCGCTACGGATCACCAGTTCCCTTTTCTGGGGGGTGGATCTCGAAAAGTGTCGCCGGCTTTTCAGGGGTGACGACCTGCAAACCTTTGAAAAGGTGTTGCCGCAGCTATCACCGGATGCACCAGCTGCCTATGCGCGACTGAAAGACCTTGTTTGCGCTGTAGCGAATGCACAGGATCTATGCGAGCGCTTAGAGGAAGACTACATTCCTTTGTTCGTCAACGCTCGTGGTGGGATTACCGCGCCCCTTTACCAATCTTGCTATCCCGACCCGGGTGCGCCACAGGCCCAAGCAGGCCTGATGGAAGCCGCCGCCGAGCGAATGCAGGCCCGTTTTGCCAGCCGGGGCCTGAGTCTTGACAGTGGCTTGAACGAACCGCCGGACCACCTGGCGGTAGAGCTTGAATACCTCTATTTTCTTCTGGATAGCGGATGGTCGGCCAACGATCCGATGCTCTTGACCGAAGCCGTAGATTTTGCCCGGGCAGAACTGCTGTCCTGGGTGCCGGTTATTGAACAACGTGTCGCCAAGACAGCGGCCGGATCGTTCTATGCCGCACTGCTTACGATTCTGATCGCGTTTTTGCGGCTGATTGGTGAGAGTGATTTGCTTTAAAAGGTTCAGAAGCAACCAACCCCCAGACATCTCCCCAGGGCGGCCGGGCTGATCTATTCATCTTCCTTTTAGGTGTCGGCTCATTTGTCCGGATTGTGCTTCCAAAATGATAGGGGCATATGCACGTTCCCCGGTAGGGTCGGCGTCACCCCCCAGTCCAGTTGCCGCGTCTCCTGGTTGTAATAGATATTCGGGCGCGTGTCGATATGTGGAGCCGTCACCCGGACCAGATCCCCCTCAGCCACCCTTTGGCTCAAGGTACTGCGTGGATCTTTGAGGTCACCGAAGATTCGGGCCTGGGTGGGACAGGTGATCACGCAGGCGGGTTCTTCGCCACGGGCTAGGCGGTGTTGGCAAAAATCGCACTTGTCGGCGATCCGCAACACTGGATTCCGGTAGCGCGCGCCATAGGGGCAGGCAGTGACACAATTCCCGCACCCAATGCATTTTAAGGGGTCGATGACCACCAGACCGTCAGGCTGCTTATAGGTAGCCCCCACCGGGCAGGCCTGGACACAGGATGGTCCGTCGCATTGCATGCACTGCCCGGGCTGAAACTCGGTCTTTAGCCCGGGTTCGCGGCTCCAGAGCGGACGAATCCAGTTACGCCAGAATCCCTCCGGCACCTGGTTTTCCACCTTGCAGGCAATCAGGCAAGCTTTGCAGTCGATGCATCTGGTTGCGTCAATGACAATCCCATATTTTTTCGGCCGGCGCTGTTTCATATGATTAGTCCTCTATTTTTTTATCCTGACGAACGTTTCATGCATGGCCATATTCCCGGAGACCCGATCGGCATGGTCTTCCAACACCTCGGCAATACAGGCGCCCTTGCCGAAGATGTTGCGCAGACCTTTGGACAGGACACCAAAGCCGGTGTCCATGTAAACGGTGTCCGGCCGGGTATCCCGGGTGACCCAGGCTTTCAGGCGACCCTTGCCGACGCTGCTTTTTACTTCCACCAGGTCCTGGTCTTGGATACCCAGTTTTTCCGCCGGTCGGGGGTGGATCCACAGGGTGTTCTCCGGCTCCAATTCCCACAAGAGTGCGTTGTTGGTACTGGCGCTCTGGGTAATATAGGCGTTGCGGCCTACCACGATCCGAAATTGGTTGGGCGGTACAACTGCCGGTGCCGTGTAAACCGGCATCGGATCGACCCCGTTTTCCGCGTAACGACTGTTGTAGAGTTCGATTTTCTGCGAGCGGGTCCGGAATGGCTTGCCTTTGTGCAGCCCGTAGCTGGGACCGGCGATATTGTAGACCCCGTCTTCGGCGATGGCGCGGGCGACCTCGGGAATTTTTTCAAGCTGGGCTTTGCGAAAGTCCTCGATGGTGAAATCGAAGTGCTCGCTCAGGTCGAGCCGTTTGGCCAGTTCCTTCACGATCCAGAAGACCGGTTTTGATTCGAACAAGGCCGGGACAACCGGATTGCGGGTGATGACGCCAGAGCAGGTCGAGGAGGCCGTAAAGGCCGAGAGGGGGTCTTTTCTTTCCAGATAGCTGGGCGCCGGCAGGACCAGGTCCGCCAACCAGGCGGTATCGCTCATGGTGATATCCACACTCAGCATGAAATCCAGTTTGTGGATCATCTGGATGGTTTTGTTGCGGTTGGCCCCGGTTTGCATGGGATTGGTTTTATATGTCATCCACCCTTTGATCGGGTAAGGTTTGCCTTCGATCACCGCATCGCGGGTGTGCTTGAAAGACCCCTCCTCGTCGAACATCATCTGGGCTCGCCCGGCATCCACGCGATCTTCCGGGTTGTCATCATACCAGGGCGCCTCGATGTGTATGCCGCCGGCCTTGACTTTCTTCGGTACGATCAGACCCCCTTTACGGTCCCAGTTGCCCAGCAGTGCATTGACGATGGCATACATTCGTCTGATCTGGGTGGAGTCTTGGTAGTCGGAGCTACGCCGTCCCGGATAGACCATGGCGGTCGGTGCAGCCGATGCCAGTTCCCGAGCAATGCGTTTGATATCTTTGGCCGGTATGTCCGTTTCCCGGGACGCCCACTGGGGAGTGTACGGTTTGACATGCTCTCGCAATTGTTCAATCCCGGATGTCATTTCGGCGACAAACTTTTTATCGTATAGCTCTTCGCCAATGATCACGTGGGCGACAGCCAGGAAAAAAGCCATGTCCGTCCCGGGTTTGATGGCGTGCCACTCATTGGCCAAGGCCGCGGTTTTGGTGTAGCGGGGGTCGAGGACCACCAACTTGCAGCCATACTGCATGGCCGTCATGAGATCCATACTATCGGGTGTCACCAGAGCCTCGAACCGGTTGGCGCCGGGCATGATGATATACCGGCTGTGCAGAACATCCGGCGTCGGTACCACGCCGAAGGTATCCAGAAAGGCCCGGTTGCGACTGAGCAGGCAGTTCGATTCATGGGAAATTACATTGTAGGAGCCGTAGACTTCGGCGAGCATGTGGACAAAGGTCGACTGCATATCGGTGCCGGCCATGAACAGGAAGCCGCAGCGGGTATATTCCTTCCCAATCCGCTCCATTTGCTCGGCCGCATGATCCAGCGCTTGGTCCCAGGTAAGGCGCTGCCAGCGGCCTTCCCCCCGGGAGCCTTTACGCAGCAGCGGGTATTTGAGCCGGTCGGGGTCGTAAAGCTGTTTGATGCCGGCGTTTCCACGGGCGCAAAGCATGCCGCGCGACTTCAAGGACTTGGGGTTGGGGTCCAATTTGCGGACCACCCCCTTGTCCACCCGCGCGATGAGGCCGCACTTGTTGAAGCACATGTCGCAGGCCGAGAACACAGAACGGGTATCGTTCTCGGTCGGTTTCTTATCGTTCGACACCAGCGCATGTAATACCCGGGAAGGACCGCCCGCCGCCGCACAGGCCGCCGCTGCCCCCGACAGTTTCATGAAGCCTCGCCGGGACATTTTACCCCTGTTTTTGAAAGCCATCTTGGACGCCTTTTCGATTTTCATTCTAACGATCTCCTACTTACCAGTATTGACGCTCTTATGCGCCGCCAGCCCGAGTTTGGTAAACCTGCCTCCGTATGTGATCGGATCGCCGGGATACCCCAACGCCTTGTAGTCGATATAGTTTGTTTTACCTACCAGGTCGGTCACATCCCGACCCAACCGGGCCAACTGCTTGAAATTGACCCCCTTGTGGACCAGGCTTTTAAAGTCAACGTCCGGGCGGACCTGGTGACATTGCCCACAATAAGGCGCTTCGTTCAGTGACGCATGGCATTCCGCGCAGGAAAGGGCCTGTTCTTTGGGCACCACTTCGTGGGTTAGTCCCCAGTACATGGTGGTTTCGACAAACTCGTACTTGCCGCTATAGGCCAGTCCGGCATGGGCCATGCCGTCTCGGGCGGCTTTGTCCCAGTCCCAGTGCTTCCAGTAGCCCTCCCATAGCTTAGGGGCGATCAGGTACTTGTAGACCGCATCGCTGATCTGTTTACCCCGGTGCAGCTTGAACGGGTAGATTCGGGAGGCCGGGTCGGAAAGATCGCCAACCGGTCGGGTCAGCTCCGTGGGACCTTTGTCGCTGATGCGGTCGCCCAGCAAGTACCGCTCAACCGTACCGTTGTACCAGCGGTAAGTGGGTTTGGCGGCTTCTTTCCAGGTAAACGTTCCTCGCTTTTTGCTGTAGACCGTTTTGCCGTATTTGTCCTTGGGTTTCTTGACATTCTGCCCGGCCGTGGACCAATCCCAATAGACCTTGGTCGGGTTGCGTTTCGAGTAAACGGGAATATGGCAGGTCTGGCAGGCCACGTGCTTGGTATGTTTATTTAGGTGGTGATCGATCAGTTCCCGGCCGCTGTGCGGGCTGTCCGTGTGACAGTACTCACAGGAAAGATCGCCCTCCACCGCCGGGACCGAGATACTTCTACCTGAAATCATGTGATTGCGGGTTTTGTGGCAGTCCTGGCAGCGGAAATCCATGCCGCCCGCACCCTTGGCCATGTGGACATCATGGTTGCGGTCGGGGTTGGCGAGGAAGGGTGCCATGTCCCCGTGTTTGACGGCATCACCCCCACCCCGGAAATGGCAGGCGATTCCGCAATTGTTGCGTGACGGACGGCCCACGTTCTGGGCGATGGTCACCAGATCCAGGTTTTTGTCCGGAAATCCCGCCCCGGCCGGTGACTTTTTATATTTACCGGTCGTGTCGTGGCAGACCAGGCAGTCGATCCGAGACATATCGTTAAAGTCGAAATCAGCGTCTTTCCAGCCGTAGCCGATATGGCAGCTGGTGCAGCGGGGCCAGTTGCCGTTGATGTTGATGCAGAAGTTGTTGATGGTGCTGTGGTTTTTGCCCAGGTCGGTGCGCTTTTCATGACCGATGGTATACGGAGACGACCCATGCCATTTCCAGTGGGCGGTCTTTAAAATGGCTTCGCCCTCCTTGCGGTGGCAGGAGAGGCAGTTGCGGGTGACATCCAGAGCATCCACGGAGCCTTCCAGTTTTACCAGTTGGTTGTGGTTGGGCACCTTTTTTGCGTGGCAGGCCAGGCAATCGGTGGGAGCGCGCGTGTCCAGCGTCCGGGCGACGGGGCCCCTGACCATGGCACTGTAAAGGACTGGCCCGCGGGCATGGGGCACCTGTTCCGATTCCTGGTGGCAGTCCATGCACAGCTGGTGGTAAGCGCCCTTCAGTCCCGGGGTGTGTAAATTTTTCGGGTTGAAGGGTTTGTCATGGCATGCGGCGCAGGATGTCGGTTCCTCCGCGCCTTTGCGCAAGGCTGCCATGGTGACGGGTTCACCGTACCGGTCACCCTCGTCGCGCGGGCGCCGGTGGTGGCAGATGGTGCAATCCTCCAGCACATTGGCGTGTTTACCGTGCATGAACCGCACCGGCTCATACAGGTCGCTGTAGGCGTTGATGACCGGATGGTTGATCACTTTCAAGCGGGGCGCATTGGCAATGTTGGGCGTCACTTCGGAGTCCAGCGGGATCTGGACCTTTCCCCCTTGCGGCGCGCTGTCCGCATTGGCCAGGGTCGGAGACCAGGCCAACAGTCCCAGGGCAACCAACACCAATAGCGCGGTAGACATCTTTTTGGGGTCCGCCCCCAGTACCGGAAAGATGAAGACCATCACGCGGTAAATAAACATGAGGGTGGCAATGAGACCGATGGTGATGAAAATTTCACCCAGGGCCGGAAAATAAGGCACCAGCTTGTAGGGCGGCGTATAGGCGACGATGAAGACATTGATGCGGTTGAGCAGAATACCCAGTACAAAGATGAGTGCGGCAAAAAAGAGCCAGCCGGGCGACCGGCGCACCTTGCGAAACAGCAGTAGACCAAATGGCAGGATCACCCCGACGATCAGCTCCACCAGATAAGCATTGGTCTGGTAAGTTCCGTCCAGCAAATAGACCCAGGTCCCGCGGACCAGCATGTCTCCGAGCTTGAACGCCAAATAGGTACCCATGAGGATCGGCATGTAGCGGGCCAGGGGGGTCAACACTTCCATCTCCGGCTTGCGATCAAATGATTTGGCCACGATGATCGATTCCACGGTCACCATGGGATAACCGGCGGCAAATGCCGATAAGAGAAAAAGCAAGGGCAGGATCGGTGTGTACCAGAGCGGGTGAATCTTGTAAGGGGCGATCATCATGAGCGATCCCAGGCTCGACTGGTGCAGGCAGGACAGCACGATACCCCCGATAATGAAGATAAACATGACTTTCGCCAGGACCCGGTCGGCCACATCCAGCAGTTTTTCGATAAGGGCGTTGAGGCCGGACAGGAGGCCGGGCAGGTTGACGCGGCCCTTGAAACGCTCCACCACGATGGGGATGAATTCAATGTAGAGTACGTGCAGGTAGATCATCACGCACATGGCAACTTCAAACAGCACCGAATTCCCGTTGTGGTTGAATATCGGGCTGGTGATGTTCCAATAACGGCCGATGTCCACGATGAGACCCAGCACAACGAAGGTGTAGCCCAACATGGCCGTCAGCAGGGCCGGCCGGATGACCGCATGGAACTGGTCCCGGTTGAACACATAAGCAATGGCGCCGGTGGTGAATCCGCCGGCGGCCAGGGCGACGCCCGAGGCGACATCGACTGCCACCCAGAGGCCCCAGGGAAACTGGTTGCTCAGGTTGGACACGGTCCCGATGCCGAACAGAAAACGGCCGGCGGCAAAGGCCGCACCCACCACCATCAGGCCCAGCATCACCATGACGCCCGGGGTGAGGAATTTTTCATCGACCGGAGCCGCGCTTTCGTGCGTGTTCATGGGGTGTCTCCTTTCGAGGCGTCTGCCGGCGCAGCCTTGGCAGGTTCAGGCCGGTCAGGTGGCGGTAACGGCGTTGTTGCCGTATGCCGGGTATCTTTTAAGAATCCCGTCAACCACATGGTTCCGCCGAGGGCGGCATAGAGGGCAATGGGGGCGGCAAAATACTGGAAAAGGCCATGCTGAATGGCTTCCGTGAGCCGCGGGGGCGCCTTGGTACCCAGTTTCGGAAACCCGATGGTTTCAAATGGCTCGGAAGCAAGGTAGAGCCACGCGGTGCCGCCGACTTCGTGCTCCCCGTAAATATGGTCCACGTATTGGCCCGGATTGTTTTTTATCTTCCAGCGCGCCAGACTCACCAGGTCTGTTTTCTTGCCGAAGGTCATCACCTCGCGGGGACAGATCTGGGCGCAGGCCGGCAGGCCACCGTCCGCCACGTATTCGAAACAGAACGGGCATTTTCGCACCTGGGGCGTCAGGGGTTCGTCATATTCATAGGCCGGGACCTGAAAAGGACACGCCACCATGCAATAGCGGCAGCCGATGCATTTGGCCGCGTCGTACGTCACCATACCGTTGGGTTGCTTGACCAGGGCCCCCACGATACAGGCCGAAACGCAGGAAGGGTCGTTGCAGTGCATGCACTGAAACTTCACGAATGTGGGCCGCTGGCGCCAGGTCAGGGTGCCTATATTTTTGGGATAGTACTTGTTGACCACGGTATAGGACGTTTCGTCCATGCGCCTTTCATTTTCGAGGACCGTCATCTCCTCGAAAGGTTCCGCCGGCTGCGGTAGGCTGTAGCGCGAGTTGCAGACCTGCTCGCACTTGCGGCAGCCCACACAAAGGGTCGTATCGACAAGGCAACCATACTCCGCAGCAGGCACTTCCGGGCTGGCGGCGCCGGCAGGTTTTGATTTGACGGCCAAACCCGCGCCGGCTGCCCCGACAAGTTTAAAAAAGCTCCGCCGACTTAGCTTCATTTTTCCTCCTTCAGATCATTTAACTAGGCCTGTTTTGGCCCCTGGCAATCATTCTCTTTTATCCACGCTGATCAGGATATGGCCCTTGTGCTCATTTATTTCAGCGTTCAGGTTTTCGGCGCGGTTTATGACCAGCATCAGGGGCCTGGCGATTTCCGGATCGTTTAAGATGATGTTCAGGGTGTCGCCCTTTTTCATGCAGTGGAGTTCGCGGTTACATTTCAGCAGCGATCCGGGCCAGTCGACATTGATTAGACTCAATTCGGATGTTGATGGCATGTCGGCTCCTAAGTAGAGGGTCTCAAGTCTGTAATGCGCAAAACATGTGCCGGAAATCATCAAGCGGTAATATTTACGTTAGTTGCTGATATTCATTACAATTCGATAGGAGTAAGCCAAATGGCTTGCCAAAAGCGGTCCGGCATAGTATTTAAACAAATGTTTAATTGTTTAAACAATTGTTGCTGTTTGCCCGGCTAGCCGCAAACCGAAACGGCCGGGTCAAGGGGAGAGGCAGGCATGAACACTGCGCGCATTACCAATTACTGGAAACGGATTATTGACACCATGAATGATGGGCTGATGCTTATCGGACCCGAGGGGAATATCATCATGGTGAACCAGGCCTTCGAACGCCTGACCGATTACACCAGTGAGGAGATCATCGGCCGCCACTGCACGGTTCTTGAATGCGACGCCTGCGAGAAAGTGATTCAAAATGACGGTAAAACTCGCTGTGCTCTCTTCGAACGCGGCCAGGAGGACATCAAAAGCTGCCGTTGTCTGATTCGCAAAAAGGATGGCGAATGGCTGCCGGCCCTGAAAAATGCATCTGTTTTAAAGGATGACGATGACCTCCCGGTGGGGGTCGTGGAAACCATTTCGGACCTTTCGGAGCTGCACAAGCTGGAAGAAGAGGTTGATCGGTTGACCCGCCGCATAGATTACGGAGAAGGGTTTCACGGGATGGTGGGGAAATCACCGGCCATGCAGAAGGTTTTCAGCTTGCTGGAGAAAAGTGCCCGCAGCGATGCGCCGGTTGTCATCTACGGTGAAAGCGGCACCGGTAAGGAACTGGCTGCGCAGGCCATTCACGCCTTGGGGGCCCGACGCCGCGCACCCTTTATCCAATTCAATTGCGCGGCCCTCAACGAAGCCCTCATCGAAAGTGAGCTTTTCGGTCACGCCAAAGGATCTTTTACCGGGGCATATCGCCACCACATCGGTCGTTTCGAAGCGGCTCATGGCGGGGATATTTTTCTGGATGAAATTGGGGATGTGCCTTCTTCGGTGCAGGTCAAGTTATTGCGCGTCCTGGAAGCCCGGCAAATCGAACGGGTGGGGGATCATTCGCCCATCCCGGTCGATGTGCGTCTGATCCTGGCGACGAACCGTAATCTGGGGGCCTTGGTAAGTGAAAAGAAATTCAGGGAGGACCTGTTTTTCCGCATTAACGTGTTTCCGATCTACCTGCCGCCCCTGCGAGCGCGACGCGAGGACATCCCCCTGCTGGTGAGCGCCTTTATCGAGACGCAATATAAAAAGACCGGCAAGAGCATTACCGGATTGTCAAACACAGCCATGCAATTGATGATGGACTATTCCTGGCCGGGGAATGTGCGTGAGTTGAAAAGTGCCCTGGATTATGCGTTCATTGTTACCGAGGGGCGCACCATCCAGCCGGATGACTTACCGGCCAGCATCAGGGTGGCGGCACCTGTGATGGAAACTCAGCTCAATCAAGCGAGTGCAAGCACTTTTGATAGAACCCCTTGGCAGGCGCATGCTCCCGATGCATCACCCGACATGCCTCCCGAGAAAGCAGACCTTATCAAGGCCCTGCGCGAAACCGGCGGCAACCAGACCCGCGCCGCACAGCTTTTGGGCATCAACCGGGTTACGGTCTGGAACCGAATGCGCAAGTACGGGATTAATCTGGAAAAGGAGCTCAAGGTTTAAAACCGCCCCTATGCGACTGAAAAATGAAGCCCATAGGGGCAAACCTGCAAGCCCTAGTTGGGCGGTCCGTTCAGGCTCAACGCCCAGGCAGCCTTGTCGAGCCGGGGCGCTACGTAGGATGCGAAACGGTCCAGTAACTTCGCAGGATCATTTTCAACCAGGACAAGCTCACGGTGTTCGGGTTGAATGAACTGCTGGTCAGATGTATGTTCGATGAATGCGAGCAGATTGTCATAATAGCCCGCCACGTTCAAGAGCCCACAGGGCTTAGCGTGGAACCCGAGCTGTGCCCAGGTGAGGATTTCCACGAACTCTTCCAGGGTTCCCAAACCACCAGGTAAAGCGATGAAACCGTCGGAAAGGTCGGCCATCAGCGCTTTGCGCGTATGCATGGAGTCCACCACCCGGAGATCGCTCAAGCCGATGTGGGCCACCTCCATATCCGCGATCGCCTCGGGTATGATACCGGTGACCTGGCCGCCGTTCTCGAGGACCGCATTGGCCAATTGGCCCATCATACCCACATTCCCACCCCCGTAAACAAGTGTGAGTCCCCGAGCAGCCAACAGGCCTCCCAGCTGTCTGGCAGTTGCTGTATATTCCGGTTGCGCTCCAGGGCTGGATCCGCAGAAAACACAGATACTTTTCATCTCAATCTCCGCTCCTATTGAATTTCTTCCCGCAAGATTGCGAAACCTATATACTCCAAGAAACCGTGTCAAGTAGCAAAATTAGATCCTTAAAGGCAAAATCCGGGTATAATTTAACTTGAACAATGCGGTACGAGAGCGTACAAAAAAGGCAGCCGGTACCCTGTAACCCCAACCATCCTGCAAGGAATTGTCATGACTTCAGAAACCAGGCTGGATGCCATTCGCAGCCATATTTTGAATGATGCCTTTGCAAAATTTCTCGGTGCTACTGTGGAAATCCCTGCTCCCGGTCAAAGTCGCGTGAAGTTGACAGTTACGGAAAACATGGTCAATTTTCACGGGATAACGCACGGCGGGCTGATCTTTACTTTGGGAGACATGGCCTTTGCAGCGGCCGGAAATTCACACGGACAGACCGCGGTGGCCCTGAATGTGAATATCTACTTTTTAAAAGCTTCCCAAGTGGGGGACCGCCTGGTCGCCGAAGCCCGCGAAATCAGTGCCGGCGGGCGGACGGCTCTCTACGAAATCAAGGTCTATAATGAAGATACCGGTGACCTGATTGCAAGTAGTCAGGATCTTGTGTACCGCAAAAAAGAGTGGTTCGTGAAACCGGAGAAAGACACCTAATTTTCTTTATCAATCATTTTAGAAGATCGGGAGAGTTTTACTTTTAAATGACCGTCATCCCGGCAAAAGCCGGGATCCAGTTCATTTTACGAAAGAGTTTCTGGATGCCGGATCAAGCCCGGCATGACGGTAAAACTCGCAGACATAGTAATTATCAATACAGGAGATGACCCATGCCCTACGAAAACCTGATCGTGGAAACCAGTGACAAATTTGTCGGTGAAATTACCCTGAACCGGCCAGACCAGATGAACACCTTTACCAGCGGCCTGGCCCAGGATCTATACGAAGCCTTAATGGCAATGGATCAAGATGCCGCGGTGCGGGTGATACTGCTCAAGGGGGCCGGCCGCGCGTTTTGTGCCGGGATCGATGTGAACGAGCTCTTCGGGAAATCCGCCCAGGAGTACCGGGCCTGGATCGAACATATGGAACGCCCCCTGGTAACGATATCAAAGTTGAGCAAGCCGGTCATTGCCCAGGTTCAGGGCGTGGCGGCAGCCAACGGAATGGGATTGGTTGCGGCCTGCGACCTGGCCATTGCCGCCAAAAACACCAAGATGGGACTTACCGCCATCAACGTAGGACTCAATTGTGTCGGGCCGGTCATTCCGGTCAGCAAGTCCATCGGGCGGAAGAAAGCCATGGAACTGCTGCTCTACGGGGATCTGATCAAGGCCCCGGAAGCCATGGAAATGGGATTGATCAACCGGGCGGTTTCCAAGGAAGAACTCGAACAGGAGGCCCGCGCCTGGGCCGAGTCCCTGGCCCAGCGCAGCCCGGTGGCTGTACAGATTGCTAAAAAGGCCTACTACGCGGCCGAAGACATGAACTACGACAAACAGTTTGAATACATGAATGAAGCCTTTGCCCGGCTGTGTACGACCGAGGATGCCAAGGAGGGCGTTACGGCATTCTTTGAGAAGCGTAATCCGGAATGGAAGGGGAGATAACTGTTCCTAAGGAGGGTGTCGTCAAATGCCCGTAATGCCATCACCGATTGGGCTGCATTCAATTTTACGCTACACGCCCTTTCAAATCGTATGATGGAACAGCTTCAAGAGAACAAATGAAAATACACGAATTTACGATCAAACCACGTGTTTCAGAAGTAAATGGAGCTGGTCACATCAGCAACACTGTTTTTCCGGTCTGGCTGGAAGAAAGTCGGGTAGCATTTCTGCAATTCACACTCAAAGGTACTAAATTTGAATACTTTCTGGCGCGTCTGGAGCAGGATTATAGAAAGGAGATTTTTCTCGGTTCTGATGTATTGATCAAAACCGTTGCTGAAAAAATGGGCACCAGTTCCCTGACAATTTCACAAGAAGTTTGGCAAAACGATTCCCTTTGCGCTGAGAGCAAGTCGGTGCTGGTCCACATCATTAAGGAGGATAATCGCCCTTTCCCGATCTCTGAAAATGACCGTGCCCTGTTAAGACAATTTTTGACTTAATCTCCTTTCTTGACCGTCGCTTTTGTTACCTAAAATTCAGATCTCTGATCTGTTGCCGGAGCAATAAAAATTACCACTTCTATATTTATCAAGTTTAAATTAAGGCCATGAACATGAACGACAGAAGGACTTTTCTAAAAAGGAGTGCCCTAGCGGCCCTCGCTTTATCTGTTCCCAGTTTTCCAGCCAGTATAGGCAGTGCCAAGATAACTTCGAATTTTCCTTTGAAATCCAGGAAAATCAACAGCGCCATGATAACATGGTACAGCCAGACCGGTAACACCGCCCGACATGGAAAATTAATGGCCAAAGTCTTAGGGGCGCGGGGAGTTAAGGTTACTTTCGCAGGACTCAAAGATGTGGATATTGATGGTATAAATACGCATCAACTCTTAATAGTCGGATCTCCGGTATTCTATTATGACACCCCAAAGTATGTGAAAAGATGGATGGCCGGGTTGCCTAAAATAAACGGCATGGCAGTGGCATCCTATGTAACTTTTGGTGGACCGGAGGGTAACCAGCATAACGCCGCTTGCTCCATTATCGAGGGATTGGTGAAAAAAGGCGGTGTGCCGATAGCCATCAATGCGTTCATGAACATGGGGACCTATCCACCCGTGTGGTCTGGGAGAAAGGTAAAAGAACATACCTGGAACACCAGGCATCTGCCGGACGCGGATACTTATCAGCGGGTGCGTGAGTACTCGAAATATATCGTCAGGCAGGTAGAAAAGGGGCAGTCGCGTGAATTTGCCAAGTCAATGAACATGAGAGAGTTTTCAACTGTATTTGGACCCATCTGGTGGACCAAACGTTCTGTGGACCAACACCATATTGTAAAGCACAAATGCATCGAGTGTGGAACATGCGCTGATAAATGTCCGGTTGAAGTTATAGATTTGGCAGATTTCTCCATAGATAGGGAGTTATGTGAATTATGCTTCGGGTGTCTAAACAACTGCCCAGCCCAGGCAGTTTATATGGAGTACAAGGGACAGCAATTGGTAGGATATCTGGATTTCATGAAAGCACATAATTTAAAGGTATCATTACCTCAAGAGTTAGAGAGTTGATCCCCATATGTAATAAATCAGTACACAACCAGGTTTGCATACCTGATATTATTTTCGGCACCAGCAAACAAGGGAGATTCAGATGAAGGTATTGGCTTTAAATGCGACCTATCGTAAAAACGGGACAACCGTCGCGCTCGTTGAAAGCGCCCTTGAAGGGGCTGCTGCTGTCGGTGCGGAAACGGAACATCTGCTCCTGAAGGATTACGATATTCGTTACTGCACCAATTGTCTGAAATGCTATGGTGATTTGGAATCGGAAATTGCACCTTGCACCCATGATGACGATGTAACGCTGATTTTAAAAAAAATCAAAGCTGCTGATGGCGTGCTTCTCGGCTCACCGGTTCATATGGGCTTCGTTACCGGATTAATGTATGTTTTTTTGGAGAGAACTTGCTTTCGCTTGGGACGTCCGACTGGTGAGCTTCTGGGACTCAAAGGCTGTCCCGAACCACGCTTGACGGATAAACCGAGAGCACTGGCCAGTATTGTTACGGCAGGCTGTGTCCCAGAAGAGCTCAGGCAGTATTGCGACGCGGGAACGGATTGGTTGAAAGATAACATTCCCATGCTGTTTAATGGCGAATTTGTTGGCGACCAATATGCGGCTGCTTCATTCCCCAAGAAATTAAATGATGATGAATGGGCAAGGGCTTTCTTTCTACGAAAATTGACCGAAGCCCAACTCGAGGAGGCCTTCGAGTTAGGTAATTCCTTGGCATCCCGAATAGCCCAAGGCAAGGTACGCGCATATGATCGGACAATGTTTTTAGATGGACCAGCGGAATCGAATGCTTAAGTTATGGATCGCTGCCCTACCCGCAACTTCTGATAGGCTTGAATAAGTCAAGCACTTCATTTGAACCCATGAACTTCAATGGTTCGCAATGCGACCATTATTCCTCGGTCGGCATCGGTTGACGCTGGCTGGGGAATCCTGGTAATAGTAGTCGATCTATATATCCTTAGCGTGCATACAGTTTTGTGGATTTGTGATATTGGCAAGTCTGTGTGGAAATGAAATGAATATACTGATAACCGGCGGCAATCGCGGACTAGGCTTTGAGCTATTCAAAATTTTCTTGTCCAATGGAAATAACGTTTTCTCAATAGTTAGAAGTGCGCAAGCTAGATTGGTTATTGAAAAGAACTTTCCAAAATGTTCAGTAACAGTCGCTAACATTACGGACTACACAGAACTCAAAAAGATTGATAGCCTCAGGCATAACATAATTGATGTTTTGATTAACAATGCTGGTGCCGGTGGTCGCGGTACGTCAATAATGGATACGGATTCTGATGAAGTAGAAAGACAATTTAAGGTCCATTGTTTGGGTGCCTTCAATGTCACCAAAGCCTCTTATCCGGCACTTGCCAAATCAACCAGCCCTGTAGTTATTAATATTTCATCGCGGGTTGGTTCAATATCCAAAAATGCATCCGGAGAATTTACAAACAAAGGTTTTTCATATAGCTATCGTATAGGCAAAGGTGCCCAAAATATGCTGACGCAGTGCCTCTCACAAGAACTTGGCCCAAAGGGATTTAAAGTATGTGCTGTACATCCAGGCAGGCTTCTCACTTCGAGTGGCGCCTTTGACGCCCATATGGAGCCACATGAATCAGCAAGCGTCATTTATAATCTGTTAATAGACGAAAAGCTCGAAAATGGCGCTTACTACTGTGTTGAATCCGGGAAGCTACCTTGGTGATAATAGGCGCCTGACAAGTCTGCCCCCGAACGTGCTTTAGCTTGCCGGTGAACGGGCATTATGGCAGTAATATGAGCGAAAAGCCAAAGACGCGAATAAGTACGGAGACCAAGTATCAGATTGCCGGATGGATACTCTTCATCATATGTGCAATTTTTTTCATTGTAGCGAGCGCAATGAATCGTGACATTTTGACTTTAATCGGCAGCGTTATTTTCCTGGTTGCCTGCGTTGTATTTCTGGTACCTATTTGTAAGGCTCCCAAAACAACTGACGATGAGTAGAACTAGAAGCGGTTTCAAAACCTCCCCTCGAACTCAATCCCGGCGTTGGGCACTCGGTTCAGCACGAAGTGCCGGTTTTCAAGCCGTCAGGCGCAACCTCCCGCGCTATCCTCGAAATACCTGATGTACCTACCACGATGGGCATTGGCTTCGCTGGCACCTCCGGTTTACGACCCACCATAAAGGAATAGATGCGCGGGAAGTCCCGCAACGCGGGGCACCTCGCGGCCGCCGCACCTTGAGCCCGATTGAA
>Ga0126333_1000016_pt1 | contig 73086 bp, 74 predicted proteins | sample InaspJWI54metaG_FD_94488 | JGI IMG/M metagenome (GOLD analysis project Ga0126333, IMG submission 94488) | Marine gutless worms symbiont microbial communities from Oahu, Hawaii - Inanidrilus sp. 2 OAHU.JWI-54 metaG | ecosystem: Host-associated > Annelida > Digestive system > Unclassified | place...
ACTGTAAACGTTGTCATAGTGGCCTCCTTTTTTAAGGTTATGAGGCCTTTATAACCGTGCCTTGTGACAAATACGGTCACAGTTCGGCACTACTGGAGTTTTTTAGAGAACCGTATAAAATTATTTTTTCATCGCTACTGTAACCTAAATCACCAAGAGCTTGTCCTAGATTGAAAGAACTGTTTTTTGAAACCCCGTACTCTATAAGACGCAGAAATATGTCTCGTTCCACGGCGGGCACCCCAAATCGGAAGTGTTATTATTTAGAATACTTTTTCAACAGCCATTCAATGGCTTCCTCAAGGAGGATGTTGGCACGCTTGTCCTCATCGATGGCAAGTTTCTTTAGTTTTTTAAGTAGGTCTATTCGAAGGGTGGTTGTGAACTTTTTACGTTCCATAGTGCTGAAATACCAATAAAAAATATCATTGGTCAAGGAAAAGGTTGACATGCCCCCCTGGTGGATGTACGTCTATACGTATAAACGTACAGAAACCCATATCGTGACAATAAAACCAATTTACCAGTTTAGCCAAGGTTCCGTATCCCGTGAGCGTGCGGCGGATGTCACGGTCCGGGATAGCCGCCTTGGCTTTCTTTTTAGGAAAGGGGGCAATATGGCAGAGGTGAGGTTACTCATTGAGGAAAAATTAGATGTGATACTGGGTTGCCTGAACCATTTCGAACTTATTGCCAGGGAGATGGATTAACTTTAGGGAGTAGGGATCATGGTCAGCAAGCATTCCATTAAAGAGGAGGACTTTTCATGTGAGTTTAATAACATCATGAGTCAGTTAGTGGCCATAGCCGACTCCCTGGAGCGGCTTGAAAACGGAGAAGGCAATTGTTTTGCCGCAGATGTATTATACGGACACAGCCTGAACGTTCGGAGCGTCAAGGACGACATCGGGATTATTTGCACTACGCTTTACGACAATTAGGTAGATATCCCCGGCTAAGTCACGCGAACTGAAAACCGGAACCCTACCGCCTGCCGGGGCAACTTTTAGGGGAAAGCGAGGGACTTTCAAATGGGAGTAAGGGTTAGACAGAAAGTAAAAGGCAAGGGCAATCCTTGGTGGGTATTCATCAACCACATGGGGAGACGTAAATCTGTTTGTGTGGGGGGTAAAAAGGCCGCTGAGGCTGTAGCTAGGAAGGTTCAAACTGAAATATCAAGCGGTAAGTTCAATATTGTAACCAAACCTGTACCAACCTTTAAGGAATATGCAGACCGATGGAAAAGAAACAGCTTTACCACCCAAAACGATTATAAAGAGTCTACGATTGATGATTATAAATCAATTCTCGCTAACCACATTCTACCTACATTGGGGAGTATGCCGGCCAACAAGATTACCCCGCAAACATTAGTGGACCTGCTACAGTCCAAACTAAATAAAGGGTATGCGAGCAGTACAGTCACCCACATTAAAAACGTCATTTCAAACATCCTCAATACTGCCGTCCGGGATGAGGCAATAATGAACAACCCAGTGTACAGCTTAAAAGGGGCGATCAAGAAAAAGCCTTCGATAAAAAATGTAGACCCGCTGACGGCAGAGGAACTGACCATTCTGCTTAAGGCGGTTCAGGAGCATTACCCTAAGCATTTTACTCTTATCCTGCTACTGGCCCGAACCGGTCTAAGAATCGGTGAGGCCTTGGCATTGGATTGGCGGGATATTGATTTCGAGGATCGGTTTATTGAGGTTCGGCGCTCAATCGTCCGAGGAATTGTGTCTACACCGAAAAATGGAAAGACCAGGAAGGTTGATGTCTCAAGTCAACTGGCTGATGCCTTAAGAAATCACATGCGGGGGTTTATTATGGACGCTGCGGATGATGGGCCTCAGTTTGTATTTGCAAATCAGTCAGGTAGGCCACTTAGCAAAAATTCATGGCGGCGCAGGGTGTTTGATAAGGCTGTCAAAAAGGCTGAGATTAAACGAATCACACCGCACCAGTTAAGGCATACCTACGCCACGTTAAGGATAAGTAAGGGGGACAACATCGCGGACGTGTCAAAACAACTTGGTCACCACTCGGTTAAGCTGACTTTGGATGTATATTATCACTGGATTCCAGGCGGCAAAAAGGAGGAAGTCGACGCACTAGACGACCCCACCTTGGAAATCCATTTTACACCCCCCGCGCACCCATCGGCGGATTCAGGACAAAGAAAAGGGGTGGCGAATTGACGCAACCCCTTGATAATATTCTGGTGATCCCAGGGGGAATCGAACCCCCGTTACCGGCGTGAGAGGCCGGCGTCCTAACCGCTAGACGATGGGACCATTTTTATGTGCAATCTGAAATATATAACCCTTATAGATTTGTCAACAGCTATCCGGGTCGTTCAGTCGGCCGGGATCTTCCCCTTCCGCATACCGAAAATGAGATAGATGATAAACCCGACGAAGGGAATGGCCGCAATAAAGAGCCACATGGCCTTTTTCCCCATGGTGCCGAAATCTTTTTGCGCCACATTCACGGTAGCCCAGATGGTACCGAAAAAGAAAGGGGCCACCAAAGCCAAAACGACTACAACTGTATGTAAATCCATAAGCGTTTTTGGTTCAAAGGTTCCCGGTTCAGGGTTCCGGGCTTAGGCTCAAAACCAACCAATCTTTAATACTCAAGATCACTGGATGGCCTGAGGTGTTCTTTTTTGTCTCTCTTAACACTTAACACATAAAACTTAAAACGGCTGAATGCACTTTAACGTATTCAGCCTTATTTTAGCTTCTTCGCAATTTTCAGCACGGTATTAGCATAGACGTCGCTATTGTTGTAGTGCAGAATCATGCGGTGCTGTTTTTTGGCACTGATGCCGGGCTTCCATCCATGGTACTTTAGATAATAGGCAACGCTGGCAATGGCATCGGCATGCTCATATAGGTTCTTGCGGCCGTCACCGTTGCCGTCCTGGGCCATTTTGTAGGCGTTGGTGGGCATGAACTGGGCTATGCCGATAGCGCCGGCATAGGACCCCTTCATGCGGGTGGTATCCAGATCTTCACGGGCTGTGTAGTGGATGAAGGCCACCAGCTCCTTAAAGGCCCATTTGGTTCGCCAGTCAGCCTTTTTCTCGAACTTGGCCCGCGAGTAGCGCCTTTTTGGGGGCAGCTCTTTATACAACACATTGCCGGCTTTCGGATCATTCAGGGCGGCCATGGTGGAGAGCACGTTGAATACCCGGCTGCGGCCCATATATGTGCCCAGTTGCGTTTCCACCAGGATGATAGCCGTGATAACCTCCGGATCGACCCGGTATGTTGTTTTTGAGTACCGCAGGTCCTTTTCGTGAGTCTCGATGTATTTGCGGGCCTTGCGAATGGCTCTCCAGGTGGTGAACTGCTCATAGTCCACCCGGGCTTCGCTGTGTACGAAAAAAAGGGAGACGTTTTCGACATCGAAGTGCACATCTTGTTTGCCGTAAAGGCGCTTGATCATATCCTGGGTAAAGCCCTCTTCAAGCAGGCGCGTCTGGACATCCTTGAAAAAGATCGCATGTGGATCGGTATGGTCGGATGACCAGCTTTGATTTGGCGTGATGGCGAAACAGAGAAAAACCAGGAAAACCTGCAGAAAACCCAAAGCCCGAAAACGCATAAACTCCCTTCCAGTATCGTTGCTTGCCCTACAGGCTTTGTCGGTTGCCTGCAGGCCATTGATCCCTTGTGTGCTACATGTTATGACCGTTTAGAAACTATTTGATGCCAGAAATCAAGCGATATATCAAGCCAAAGGGGCGCGAAGTTTCTTGAAAAAGAATACCAAAACCATATTTACCTGCCAATCATGCGGCTACCAGAGCCCCAAGTGGATGGGCAAATGTCCGGATTGCAGCGAATGGGATTCGCTGATGGAAGAGGTGGTGGCCCGTAAACCGGCCAAAGGCCAAGGGGGTGTCGGCCCGGTCAGCCCGAGCAAGCCGGTGCCCATCGACAGTGTGGCCGTCGAGGATGAATTTCGCCTGGAAACCGGTATTGCCGAATTCGACCGGGTGCTGGGCGGTGGACTGGTCCCGGGGAGCCTGGTATTGATCGGGGGTGATCCGGGCATCGGTAAATCCACGCTCATGCTCCAGGCCCTGCACGGATTTGCCGTTGCCGGCCGCAAGGTCCTCTACGTGTCCGGCGAGGAGTCCATCCAGCAGATTCGAATCCGGAGCCAGCGCCTGGCGGCCGTATCCCCGGACCTTCTGGTCGTGTCGGAGATTGATATCGACGCCATTCTCAACATGATTTCCAATCTCAAGCCGGATGTCCTGGTGGTGGATTCCATCCAGACCATGTTCAACGCGGAATTGACATCAGCCCCGGGTAGTGTCACCCAGGTGCGCGAATCCACCGTGCAGTTGATGCTGGTGGCCAAAAAAACCGGTATCCCCATCTTTCTGGTTGGACACGTCACCAAGGATGGCGCTATTGCCGGTCCCCGTATGCTGGAACACATGGTGGATACCGTCCTTTATTTCGAGGGTGACGGCGGCCACGTGTTTCGGGTGCTGCGGGCGGTTAAAAATCGCTTTGGTTCCACCAACGAAATCGGGGTGTTCGAGATGAATGACTCGGGGTTGGGCGAGGTGTTAAATCCGTCCGCGGTGTTTTTAAGCGAACGGGCGGCCAGTGCCCCGGGCTCCGTGGTGACGTCCAGCATGGAGGGTACCCGCCCCATCCTGGTGGAACTGCAGGCCCTGGCGAGTTCCACAAGTTTCGGTAACCCGCGCCGGACAATTCTCGGCCTGGACCGCAACCGGGTATCCCTGCTGGTGGCGGTCATGGAAAAGAAGCTGGGCATGCAGCTCATGGGGCACGATGTGTTCATGAACGTGGCCGGCGGTGTCAAGGTTAGCGAGCCCGCGGTGGATATGGGTATCGTCAGTGCCGTAGCCTCTAGTTTCCTGGACCGACCCATTGCAGACGGAACTGTCGTGCTCGGTGAAGTAGGGCTTACCGGCGAGGTGCGGGCCATCGGCCAGGTGGAAACCCGGTTGGCCGAGGCCAAGAAGATGGGGTTTAGCCGCTGCCTGCTGCCGGAATCCAACCTGAAACGGCTCAACGGAAAACCGGGACTGGATCTGCTCGGTGTCAAAAATATTGATCAGGCGGTGGAAAGCCTCTTTTAAGATGGGTAAAGGGATGCTCCTCTACCTTGACCGCCCCTGCCACGGGGTGGGAGGATATTTCCGCCGTCCGAGGTCTGAAACACTCCCCTCCCTTGACGGGAGGGGTTGGGGGAGGGTGACCCGCCTTATAGCAAACTAGTAAGGGAAATCCGAGGCAAACCCAGTAGCACCCCCACCCGACCTCCCCCGTCGAGGGGGAGGAGCAAAACAGGAACGGGGTTCTACCGGCCTTCGGAGGTGTGTGCACCTGGTTCACCGTGTTCCCGGTGGCGGAGCCTGAGTAATAAATCTGTCACAATTGATGTATACCGCAACCCGCATTTTTTATAGGAATAAAGGTCAGGCGGAAGCGCTTGACTTGATCTGAAACACTATATATGAAGCTATCTCAAAAAACGGATTTTGGTTCAAGGTCAAGGCGGATGCTACATTTGAACCAGAGGTGCCAGCGAAGCCAATGCCTAACGTGGTAAATACTCGAGTATTTCGAGGATTTGGTCCGCTCTACAATTAGCAGTATTCCTTACGGAGGCGATTTACTCGCCCATTTAGCGTCCAACGCCGAGATTGGGCCAAAAGACTTATTTGAGATAGCTTCATATGAAACGTTCAAAATCCGGCAATAAGTGGCAGGATCACTATACCCGACAGGCCAAGAAGGATAAGTACCCGGCCCGCTCGGTATATAAGCTCAAGGAGATCCAGCAGAAAAACCGGATCATCAGAAAAGGCGACGCGGTCTTGGATCTGGGGTGCGCCCCCGGGTCCTGGTTGCAATATGCCGCGGAAGTGGCCGGGCCGACCGGCCGCGTAGTGGGCATCGACCTGAAACCGGTGACCATTGCGCTGCCCGAACAGGTTGAAGTGTTGACCGGCGATATCTATGAAATGCTTGCGGCGCTCAAAGAAGACGCCGGGTCCGGCTATAACGTGGTGCTCAGCGACATGGCACCGGCCACGACCGGCAACAAGCACGTAGATGCCGCCCGCAGTATGGGGCTTTGCGAGGCCGCTCTTTATGTGGCCAAAGATGTCCTGAGACCGGGTGGGCGTTTTGTCTGTAAAATTTTCCAGGGGCCGGATTTCCAGGCCTTCCTGGCGGAAGTTCGCCAAAGTTTTAAAAAGCAGAAAATATTCAAACCCCAGAGCAGCCGCAAAGCGAGCCGGGAGATATTTATCATAGGTCTGGGTAAGCTCTGAGACCCATGAGAAATACCCCCTTTTGCTCCAGTTCTGCGTTGGGCTCAAATTTTAATCCTCAAAATACTATAGGTATTCTTCCGGTTAAAATTATCGCCCGCCTTGAACTGAAACAAAATTGGGTATTTCTCATGGGTCTCAGATAAGGAGGAGTGATCGATGTCAGGACACAGCAAATGGTCAACCATTAAGCATAAAAAAGCAGCCACCGACGCAAAGCGGGGCAAAATATTTACCAAGTTGATCAAGGAAATCACAATTGCGGCCCGGATGGGCGGCGGTGATCCCGATGCCAACCCGCGGCTGCGCACCGCCCTGGCGGCGGCCCGGGCCGAAAACATGCCCAAAGACAACATGGAACGCGCCGTAAAAAAAGGCACCGGTGAACTCGAGGGCGTGAATTACGAAGAAGTGACGTATGAAGGTTATGGGGCCGGCGGGGCGGCGGTTTTTATTGAGTCCTTGACCGACAACAAGAACCGCACCGTGGCCGATGTCCGCCATATTTTCAGCAAAGCCGGTGGCAACCTCGGCGAGAGCGGCTGCGTCGCCTACATGTTCGATAAAAAAGGGTATCTCGTGGTCGAACAAAGCGCCACGGATGAAGATACCCTCATGGAGGTTGCCCTGGATGCCGGTGCCGAGGACGTCCGCGAAGACGGCGACAATTTTGAGGTGATCACTGAACCGTCTGATTTTGAAGACGTGCGTGCCGCGATCGAGACTGCCGGGATTCCGACCATCGACGCCGAAGTCACCATGCTGCCCCAGACCGTCACCCCGGTTGCCGGCAAAGAGGCCGAGCAGATGGTACGCCTCATGGAGGCTCTGGAAGATTGCGATGATGTGCAGAAAGTTTACACCAATGCGGATCTGCCGGACGACATGGAAATATGAATCCGCATAGATAACTTGTAGTTAATAAGCAGTATGCGGATTGCTCATGGGCTTGACACTTACGAGTGTTTCTGTAAGCATAGACCTATTCATTGTGAAGAAATGCCCCTCCTTTCTAAAGTAGCGTTCCATATTATAGATCCTGAAACAGAGATTGTTTAGCCAATACGGGCTACACCTTCGGCCATGCGTTCAAACGCCTGGTATGTGAATTGCTGACACGCCTGAACCCAGCTTAGCAAAAAAAACATACAAAGCCTTTTCGGTTGTTTGTGTAAAAAGGTGAACTTCCAAACAGAAGGAGGTCTGTATGAAAAGCTTAAGAGGCAACCGAGTTTTGGTTATATTGTCAGTGTTTCTGATTGTGATTGGTATTATGCTCAGTGCAAATTCCGCCGAGGCCGGGATATTAAAAAAGATTAAAAAGATGTTTAAAAAAGCCCAAGAGGCCCTTTTTACGAGTGTGGTGGAAACCGTCGATGATGGCTCGGCGCTTACTAGAGATGATGCTTCTGCGCTGCACAGAAGAGCAATCAGCACCTATGATAACGCGACAAACCCTGAAAGGATAGTGCGGGAAGAGGGGGGTACGCCGGCCGATATGGAGTCGGCGGAGAAATTGGAAGACATTGATGACGATTGTGGTACTGTCTATGGCGCCTGTCTTGAAAATTGTCGTGGTAAGTACCCTGGCAGTGAAGAGACAAAAAGACTGAAGAAGTGTTACAAAAAATGCAACCGAAGAATGGATAAATGCAATGAGCCCACCAAAGTAGAATTCAGCAATTGACCTTGTTTACAGGTCAGACGCTTTAGTGGGCTGCATCCAGAACCGTGCGCAGCTTTTCAGTCGTTGCCAGCGTAGCCTGGGTGATGTTTGCAATCGCATCATCACCCATGCTGCCGGCAAATCCCACCACCCAGATGGCCAGGGGCAGGCCGTGCAGGTTGCCGAGACTGGCCGCCACGGCCCGGACGCCCGGAATATACTCTTCGTCATCTAACGCCCAGCCGCGTTCGCGGACCTGTCCCAGTTCTCCCATCAATTCATTCTCGCTGACAATTGAATTGTCGGTAAACCGAGGCAACCCCTTCTCGCGGATAAGCTCCAAGGCCTGGACATCCTCCATGCCGGCCAGGAAGACTTTGCCCACGGCGCCGGCAAAAAGGGGTATGGTCGTACCCGGAGGAGAAGAAATTTTCAAAGGTTTGGTCGCCTCTGAAGTCGCCATGATGATAGCGCGGGCATTGCTGCGATTGAATACCCCGAGAAAGACCGATTCGCCTATTTCTTCCCGAAGTTCATCAAGGATGGGTTGTGCTTCCCGGTTGATGATCAGATAATTCCAGCTTTGAAAGGCCAGTTCCACCACCGCCGATCCCAACAGCAGTTTTTTACCGCCGTTGGCTTGCACCAGGGCGCCTTCATGGATGAGGGCGTGCACCAGGCCGTGCGTGGTGCTTTTGCTGTAGCCGAGTTCGGAGGCGAGTTCACTCAAACCCAGGCCTTGACGCGAGCGGGCCACGGTCCGCAGAAGTTCAAACGCTTTGCCGACAGCAGGCGCTTTATACCCACCGGGGTTGGTTTTGGATTGATTTGAATTGGCCATTATGTCAGAAAGCCTTCCTAATTCACCGCGTTGATATTCATGATTCACTATCGGGGCATGTTTGTTCAATATAGTGAACTTAAAATTAAGGGCAGTATAGCAGAGGGTTGTCCAAAGTCAAGCAGATTGTAATTAGGCTATAAACTTCTAATATAAAAGAAATAAAAATAATTATGGGTTCGTGCTAAAAGGGCGTTATTCTTCCATTGACAATTTTTTCGGGACTGATAATATCAATATAAACATTCATTCTGGTGAACGGGCGAATGCAATTTACGCTTGTTACCATGGTCTTTGAGAATATCGAAAAAAGGGCTTAAATGGGATCGTCCCACCAGGCGATGATCGAGCCGATACGGTTGAACCTGAGGTTCTCCCTGCTTTCAATCCTCCGTATCCAGGCCCCCAGACCGGACGCATGGTGGATGATAAGAGGGGTGCTGTGGTCCGGTAGGATATCCCGGGCAAGATCGTGCTTGGCAATGATACCCCCCACCTCGGCTTCGGTGGCCGACGTATCCCAGGGCGTTGGGTGGATGAATCCGTGGTTGCCGCCCTCGTTGCGGAGGTAACCCAGTGCACGGGGGAAGGCGTCTTTCATCCGCCGGATCAGGTCCACGGCCGCCAGGTTGGCATCGACCGACAACCCCTTGTTGAGATTGCCCAACAGGATATCGCTGAAGGATTCGAAACCAATCGAGGCGAATACGATGCGGATATGCATGTCCCGGGCCATTTCCAGTGCGGCTTGCAGGTGGCGTTCGGCCTTCAAAAGCCAGTCCGCTCGCAAGGTCAAGTTGATCCGGGAGATTTCCAATCCACGCTTTTGGATCCCTTCCAGCAGGTGTGGCAATCCGGGCAACGGGTTTTCGTTGATCAATTCAAATGGAATTTTCCGGCCTTCGATGGTTTCCGGAAGAGCTGACACCTGGTCCAAAACGACTTCGTGTGGAAAGCCGGAGACCAGCCCTTTATCGGTGGCGACATCGCAGAAACTGCAACCGGCCAATTCGAGGTGAACGGTTTCCTCAGCTCCATTGGGCAGGAAAGCGGGATAGTCGATCTTAGCCGGTGTTGAGCGGGCTGCCCACGGGCAGCCGAGCTGCTGAAGCACCTGGGCAGCAGTGATTTCGATAGCCTTCAGGCGGGAATCAACGACGCGATAGATATTGGACCAGTCAATGCCGCTGAAGACCGCGGGGTCCCAGTCGAATTCGGGACTTTCTACTCGCGATCCTTTTTCATCCAGATAGAGCGCGCCGGCGATATCCGGGAGGGCGGCCGGAGATTCACGCCGTAGGAGCGGCACGAGCTGCTCGGCCGGGCCGTGCAGCGCAAATCTGAAATGGTCGGCCAAGCCCTGGAAGCGGTGGGGATGCCGGTCACAACCGATTTCACCCCTGAAGTCGACATTGGCCTGGGGGCCGGCCAATAGGGTCGTCGCGCCTTCTGCTTTAAGCTCCGCCGCCAGGGCCAAAAGATCGGGACGGCCACTGAGATAGGAAAAGCCGACCAGCGGCTTCTGGGAGCCAAAGTAGTCATGGAGGGCCTTTTTGACCTTTCGCGGCTCATCTTCATTGGTTACGGCGACGACCAGACACTCGTAAGGGGTCTGGCGGGTTATGATCGAGGAGGCAGCCTGGGGGCCCAAAAGGCCATAGGTTTCACCGGTAAAATAGCTGGTAATAATAACCATTTTGCCGGGTCGCACATCTCTGGCAATGGTAGGGCGGGTTGTCATGTGCTGCCTGCTTATCCCAGCCGAACCGCCAAGTCAAGTTGCATCGGTATTGGCTGGAAACCCGGCGGTCAGCGGTGCGATCCAAGCCACGGAAGCCGGCAAGGCCATTACCGAAAGCGTCTGTCTGCTGCGTTATGACGGTTTGGTCCTGGCATTCAGTGAATTTAAAATCAGTCGAGATCCGCACTGCCCTCAGTGCGGTAGGAAGTGACAAGCATGGCCATCAACATAAACCTCCACAAAACCCACCGTGAACATGCCGGCGGCCGTGAGACCGTTGCCGTGAACGGGACCACTGTCGGGGCGTGTATCGACGACCTGGTGCGGCAATATCCAGGTCTGCGGGAGCGTCTGTTTGATACAAAAGGCAAGCTGCGGCACTTCATCGAGATCTATCTGAACAATGAAAGCGCCTATCCAGACGAAATGAAGAAGGTCACCCAAGATGGCGATGAGATTCATATCGTCATTCTACTCGCCGGTGGTTAGAAACTATCTCAAAAAATCTTTTGGCCAAATCTCGGCGTTGGGTGCAAACTCCAGCACGAAGTGAAGCCCACTGGCGCTATCCTCCAAATACTCGAGTATTTACCACGATGGGCTTTGGCTTCGCTGGCACCTCCGGTTTAAATTATATGCTCTCCTTGACCTTTGACCAAAATCTGTTTTGAGATAGCTTCTAAATTTTAATATATACTTCAAAACCTTCCCCTAAATTTGGCACTCCTCCGGGACATCGTGAACCAGCCTTATATCAATTCATTTTGATTCAGCTTGGTTAGCGCTAGCCCCCAGCCAAGCTCATCCTCCAAATTGAAACCAAGTCTACATTCTGATATAGAAGTTGGGACTTAACGGGAAGGTGCCTTCGAAAAGCGACGTGTGTGTATTCCTTAAAAAGACCAGTATTTTAGAAAGGTGCGAGAATGAATAAAGATTTCAACCGGCGACAGCACCCCAGGTCGCTATACGCGAATGCTTGTCTCTCCGGATACTCAGTCCTTTTAACAGTGCACTCATGTTGGCTGGTACCGCCTGTGTAGAGAAGAAGATGACGGTGGAGGATGCCCGGCAGGTAACGGTCGACATGGCCGCTAAATCTTTTGAAATGCCGCCGCGCCGAGTGAGCGATATCCTGGAGTTGCTGGACCGGCCGAGTAAGTTCGACAAGAGTGCCATCGCAGGACTGTATGCCAAGGTGGACGCTGTCCCACCTGCTACGAAAGACCCAAATAAATTGGCCCGATTTTACTTCTCAAGGGGCATGGCTGCCCGTGAACTGGGGCGCTATCTGCAAAGCCTGGAAGATTTCAGGCTGTCCAACCAGTATCGCGAATCCTCCGCGACCCTCAGGCTGTTGAGTACCTCCGAAGCGATGGCGGGCAATTTTCGCAATGCCATCACCTATGTTACCCGCAGTATTGAAACAGACCCCCGCAGCATGAGCTATTTCCTGCTGGCGCTTTACTATTCATGGGTGGGTGATCTGGCGGCCTGTGAAAGGACGGTCACCGAAGGGCTCGCTTTTATCGAAAGAGAAAGATTGCAAACATCAAGTCGCAATCGACAGGATTGGCTGCGGATCGACAAACAACGGATCCAGGCAACCCTCTACCATGCCCGTGGCCAGTTTGCGGAGGCGGAACCCCATCGCAGGGAGGCCGCCCGGCTGCTGAAACTAAAGGTTGAAAAGCACCCGATGGTGTATCTGCATAACAAGGGACGCCTGGATATGAACCTGGCCTACCAGGGGCGTTTGATAACCGCGGAAATGGGCGCCCGGGATACGCTGAATGAATCTATCGGTTTGACCGGCAAATCATCGGGGACCACCGCGGACAGCATCGTTCACCTGGGTGAGATCCTTGCCATGCAGGGCCGCCTGGAAGACGCCGAACAACTGATCCGCAAGGGTCTGGATCTATTTGAGCAGGCCGGGATGCCGAAAGAGGCCGCCTGGGTCGGCGCTGCCCGCAGCAACCTGGTGAAGATCCTGGTGGCTCGGCAGCAATACCCGGCCGCCGCCCGCCAGCTTGACGGCATCAAAGCGGATATGGCCGCTAACGCCTATGACTACAACAAGTACATCGCCCGTAATCCCGACATGATGATTCCACTCCTGATGACCGGTCGGGCCCGGGAGGCGATGACGACAATCGACGCTGCCTATCGCGACCTGCAGGGTTACTTGGGTGATGGACAATACCAGACAGCCGAAATGCTGGGACTGAGAGGCATGGCTCACCATGCGCTGAACAACCACATGCAGTCGCGCAAAGACTTTTCCAAGGCCTTGCCGGTGCTTTTCAAAGAGCGCACCGCCAGCCAGGATCATCTCAAAAACCAGCGTATCAAGGTTATCGCGGAAGCCTATATCGATTTGCTAACCGCGGTGTATACCCATTCCTCAGTCAAGCCGGCGGAGACCGATATTCCGGAACAGATATTCCATCTGTGCGAATCCATCAACGGCAGTCTGGTGAAACAGGCGCTCGGGGCCAGCGGCGCCCGGGCGGCGGCCGTCACCCCGGAACTGGCCGATCTTGTCCGTCGGGAGCAGGACGCATCCAAACAGATCGAGTCGCTCAAGTTGATCATGGCCAATCTCCTCGCTGCTCCGCCTGACCAGGTTGCGCAGAATGTGATCACCGATCTGCAGACTTCTATGGCCACCCTGGGACAGGCCCGCAAGGCCATCCTGGTTGAAATTCAAAATCGATTCCCCCGATATGAAGAATTTGTAAATCCCCGAGTGCCCGGGTTTAAGACACTGCGTCAGCATTTAAAACCAGGCGAGGCGCTGGTGGTCATTTATCCGGCTGCTGCCAGAACCTATATCTGGGGCCTATCGCAAAGCAAACCGGTCGCCTTTGCAATTGCCTCCGTGGGCAGAGACACGCTCAAAGACAAAATCTTGCGTTTGCGGCGGACCCTTTCCCCGGTACCTGGTACCTTGGGCGATATCCCGGATTATGATCTAAACCTGGCCCATGAATTGTATGCTACCCTTCTCGAACCCGTGGCGTCCGCCTGGAAGCAAGCTGGCGATCTCATCGTTGTCGCGTCGGCGCCGTTGGGAACCATTCCCTTTGCGGTATTGCCCACAGCCCCGGTCTCCCTGGCAAAGAATGAAAAGACCCTGTTTGCCGCCTACCGGAAAGTCCCCTGGTTGATCCGGGCACACACCCTGACGCGGCTGCCCTCGGTTTCTTCACTGGTGACCCTGCGTTCATTGCCGCCCGGGAATCCTCAACGCAGGACCTTTGCCGGATTTGGCGACCTTTACTTCAATGTCCTGCAAATGCAGGCGGCGGCCCAGGAACAGCCGGTTGAAAACACTCAGTTGGTCAGTCGCGGAGGCCGCCTGGAGGTCCGCGGTATTCGGGTGGCGGAAAGTGATACCCTGGACAGTCCGACCCTGGTCTCCAGCCATATCGGCATGCTCAGCCGGTTGCCCGACACGGCCGAAGAGATCACCGGCATTGCCGCCATGCTGAGGGCCGACCCGAGCCGGGATATCTACCTGGGATTGCGGGCCACGGAAAGCCGGGTGAAGAATATGGACCTTTCCAACCGGAAGGTCATCGCATTTGCTACCCACGGCCTGGTGCCCGGCGATCTGGATGGATTGGATCAACCCGCGCTGGCCCTGAGTGGTCCGGAGGTAACCCGGGGCAGTGAAGACGGTCTGCTGACAGTCGCAGAGATACTCGAGCTGAAATTGAATGCGGACTGGATCGTGCTGTCCGCTTGCAATACAGGCGCCGCTCAGGGGGCCGGCGCAGAAGCGGTATCCGGCCTCGGCCGGGCGTTCTTTTATGCCGGTTCCAGGGCATTGCTGGTCAGCATGTGGCCCGTCGAGACAACCTCTGCCAAAATGCTGACCACGGGGCTGTTTCAATTCCAGGAACAGGACCCCGGCCTGTCGCGGGCCAAATCCCTGCGGAAATCCATCCTGCACCTACTGGACCGCAAAACCCTTGTAGATGCATCATCCGGCCAAACCATAGCAGCTTACGCGCACCCATTTTTTTGGGCACCTTTTATCGTGGTCGGCGATGGGGGCTGAATACGGGGAGCTCCCATCGAGAAATAGTGCTAATTCTGTAACTTGTTCATATCATGTTCGCTTCAGACGATTCCAGGCATGGCGGCCATAGATTGTACCTGGAGTTGTAAGTCCATGCAGGCCGCTTGACCAAATAGAGGACACCCTATGAACATCTATACAAAATTCCTGACGTCTACCCTGGCCCTGGTTTTAGTTTTTACCCTCGCCACGGTTGCCACCACCCACTACTTTTCACGCCTGGCCTTGGCCGATCTGGCTGATACCTGGCTGGAGACCCGTCTGGTGGAAGCCATGCGCGTTGCCAAAGAACAGGTGGCCGTTCTCAACAATTATGGGCTGGCGGACATCCCGGCCAGTATCACCAAGGCCAAGCTGGATGCGGGCTCAGGTATGGCGAATATCGAAGTGGGTCGCGAGGGCTATATATTTGCAGTGACCGCTGAGGGTAAAATCGCCCTGCATCCGGATCCCGGCCGGATCGGGCACGATGTGCACAGCCAAACCTGGTTTCAAAAATTGCAAAATGGAAGGGGGCGTCTCGTATACACGTCGGCAATGGATTCCAACCTGGCGCGCTATGATTTCTTCAGTCCCTGGGAGTGGTTCATAATTGCAACCGCTCCGGAAAAAGAAATATACGGCCTGGCCGACCGGATCCGCCCTTACGTGTTTGGCCTGGGCGCAGCCTGTACGCTCGTGTTGGCGATAATCTTGATGTTCTGGACCCGTCACCTTACCAAACCGCTTAAAACCCTTACAGAAGGAGCCGAGCGCATTGGGAACGGGGATTTGGAACTCCGCATCCCGGTCAGCACCCAGGATGAGTTCGGCCAACTGGCCGAAGTGTTCAACCGGATGACCAGCCAATTGCGGGAGTCCCTGCACACCCTGCAGCGCAAAGAGCAGTATTTTCGCAACCTGATCGAGAATGCTTCCGACATTGTAGCAATTTTGAATCCAGAAGGTGTTTTTACCTACGCCAGCCCGTCCATCGAGCGCATCCTCGGATGGGATTCACAGAACCTTGTCGGCCGCAGCGTGTTTGATCTGATTCATCTGGATGACAGAGACACCATGCGTGCGCGTTTCCAACAAAGCCTTCGCAATTTGTTGCCATCGATTCCGACCGAATTTAGAATGCAGCACCACAATGGATCCTGGCGGACACTGGAAGGTATCAGTGAAAATTTGCTCGATCATCCGGCTGTCGGCGGGTTTGTTGTCAATGCCCGGGATATTACCGAACGCAAATTGGTGGCCGCGGACCTGCGCAAGAGCGAAGAGGACCTTGCCAAGCTGAATGATTGTTTCATCAACTTCACACCGGATTCGATTGAAAATATCAACCGGCTCACGGCCCTGTGCGGAGAACTGCTCGGGGCAACCTGTGCCCTGTACAACCGTCTGGACAACGGGCAGTTGCAGGCCTGGGGCCAGTGGCAAACCCCGGAAGAGTTCAATCCGGTGGACGATCCCGAAGGGCATATAGGTTACGATGTGATTCAAAACGGTTCCAAAGAGGTAATGATCGTTCCCGACCTCCAGACAACCAAGTATGCCCGCACTGATCCCAACGTCGAATCCTTTGGCCTAAAAACCTATATGGGCAAAGCGGTAAAATTCTTCGACACCTATATTGGGGCACTCTGTGTCGTTTTCAAAGAGGACTACACGCCCAGCGAAGCGGACAAAGAATTAATGGGGATTGTGGCCGCGGCCATCGGTGTGGAAGATGAACGGCGGCGGACCTACACCGCCCTGCGCGAGAGCGAAGAGAAATACCGAACCATGATGGAGGCGATGGATGACGCTACCTATATCTGTTCTCCGGATTTAAGGGTAGAGTACCTGAATCCGGCCATGATCAAGCGGCTCGGGAGGGATGCCACCGGCGAGCCTTGCTTCCAGGCCATGCATGGGTTGGAGGCGCAGTGCGATTGGTGTAACCACAGCCAAGTGATGAACGGCGAATACGTCACTACCGAGGTGGCCAGCCCCCTGGATAGTAAAATCTTCCATATTTCGAACTCGCCAATCCGCAACCCGGATGGTTCCACTTCAAAGTTGACTGTTTTTCGCGATGTGACCGAGTTCAAGGAGATGGAAACCCTGTTGCAGCAAGCCCAGCGTATGGAGGCCATCGGCACCCTGGCGGGGGGAATCGCCCACGACTTCAACAACATCCTGTTCCCCCTGGTGGGCTTCTCGGAAATGCTGCGGGATGATCTGCCGGCCGATAGCCACCTGCAGACCTATGTCGCCGAGATTCTCCAGGCCGCCATGCGGTCCAAGGATCTGGTTAAACAAATCCTGACCTTCAGTCGGCAGAGCGAGCAAGAAGCCCGGCCGACCAAGCTGCAGCCGATCCTTAAAGAGGTGCTTAAGCTGCTGCGTTCGACCATTCCGTCTACGATTAAATTCAAGCAAGCCATCGATCCCGAATGTGGCGTGGTGATTGCAGATGCTACCCAAATTCACCAGGTGATCATGAACCTGGCCACCAACGCCTTTCATGCCATGGAAAAGGACGGCGGTGAACTCAACGTGGAATTAAAGGCGGTCCGCCTGGATGCGGGGCAGACAGACATGCCGGCGCTGATTCCCGGGAATTATGCCCGGCTCACGGTCGCCGACACCGGGCTTGGGATCCCCCCGGACATCATGGAGAAAGTTTGTAACCCTTACTTTACGACCAAGGAACCCGGGAAAGGCACGGGGTTGGAACTTTCCGTGGTCCAGGGGATTGTCAAAAGCTGCAATGGCGAATTGCGGATCATCAGCGAACCTGGTCATGGCACCGCAGTCCAAGTCTACTTGCCGTTGTTCGACAGCAAGGTTGAGGAGACACTGGCTGAACGGGATGCTCCCATCCCGGCCGACACCGAAAGTATTCTGCTGGTCGATGATGATGAGGCCATTGTCAGGATGGTCCAGCAGATGCTCGCCCGACTGGGATACAAGGTGGCTGTGCGGACCGGAAGCGTGGAGGCGCTCGAGGCCTTTCGGGCCAATCCGGATCGCTTCGAGCTCGTGATTACGGATCTAACCATGCCCAATATGACCGGGATTCAACTGGCCCAGGAGCTAAAAAAGATCCGTCCGGATCTGCCGGTGATTCTCTGTACCGGTTTCAGCGACCAGATCAACGCCGAGCAGAGCGAGGCGATGGGACTTCAGGGATTCGTGATGAAGCCGGTCATCAAGACCGAGATTGCCACGAAGATAAGGCGGGTTCTGGATAGATCGGCACGCGCCGATTCAGCCATTGGCCAACCAGCCGGGACAGGTGACCAAAAGGCATGACCCCGGTCCAAAAACCCGGGGCCATATTTTTAATTGACTTCTATTAGATGGCTTCTAATCACAGTCGTTCAAATGGTTTTTACGAGTTGGCCTGCAGCGTGTCCGCTTTTTTGGAGGCCTCTTTCAACCGTAGGGCGGCGTCTCTCTTCTTGACGATACTGACATCCGTGGCCGGAACATATTCCACGGCCTTGACATCACAGAAACGAACACACTGCGGATCGCCGTCGCACAGGTCGCACTTGATCACCTTGCGGTCGATGGCATTAAAGGTCATGGCACCGAAGGGGCAGACCGATACACAGGTGCGGCAGCCGATGCAGACTTCGTGATCCACTTCCACCCGGTTCAGGCCTTCATTGCGAGAGATGGCCCCTACCGGGCAGCCGCTCTCACAGGGCGCATCCTGGCACTGCTGACACGACATGGGGATATACAGACCTTCCATTTCCCATTTCATGACCTTGATCCGGCTGCGGGTCGGATTGGACACCCCGTCGTGTTTTACCGCGCATACCAGCTCGCATAGCCGGCAGCCCGTGCATTTCTCGTGATTTATCATTAACGCTTTATCCATGGGTTATCTCCTTTACAATAGATCACAGTAAATGGGACGGTTCGGCAGCGAGCCCCTGCTTTTTGAGCGTGGCCGCTTTGATGTTGCCTTTTTTATCCAGGCCCTTGTAACCGTAGAATTCGTCGACCATGACGTCGAACTTCTTACGGTCGATCTTTTTGCCGATAACGTCCAGGGCACCGCGGCGGCAAGGTTCGTCAAAATAACGGTGGTTGAGCATGTCGCCTTTTTTCAGATCTTTGCGGGTCAGGCCTTCCCGCAGGTTGAACATTCTCTCTAAAGTGTTGCAGCGCACCGCTATGTCCCAGACCTCGGTGGGCGTCATTTCCAGCCCGGTGTTGTAGTAAATCACCTTGGGCCAATCTTCGAAATTAGGCAGGGTCGCGCCCAAGAAGGTCGTGTGGTACTTGCAGATTCCCAGACAGTCCACGGCCATGTAGCAGTTTTCCTGCCAGAATACCTGCCACGGTTTGCCGATGTATTCAGTGTGTTCGGAACTGAGCGGCCCGTCATAGGGAATCGGGTTGCTGTAGATTTTGCGCAGGACCTTTTCCGGCAGGTGATACAGATCGATAGCCGGGCGGCTGCGCAGGTGGTCGCTTCCCCGGGAAGCCGTGGCGATGTTCAGCGCCAGACCCGGGGTGGCGCGTTCGTCCGAATGCAGGTTGCTCATGCCCTTGACCTGGATCAGGTACTCGAAGGAGTCTTTCCCTATTTTTTCGGAGGCCGGAATGCCTCCGTCGGCCAGGACGTCGCCCAGCCAGCCCTTGCGGTAGCAGATGTTTTCGATCATTTCGATCAAGGCTTCATCGTTGCCGAAGCGCAGGTCGAGCCCTTCGGTTTCCTTGGTCGAAATGATACCCAGTTCGTACAGCTCCATGGCCCAGGATATAATGCTGCCGGTTTCGAGGTTGTCCATGCCGAACTGGTCTACCAGGTGGTTGCCCACCAGCACGGTCTCTGCGCTCTTGCAGTCCGGTTCACCGCCAAATGCCCCCTGGGAGGTGTATTCCGGGCCTTCGTCGTAACGGCCCTTGTAGGGTCCGCTGGGGATCTTGTGCTGGGCCCGGCAGTGTACCTGGCAGCCGAAGCAGCCGGCCATGTGATAGGGCCCCATGGTCTCTTCACAGATCTCATCGATGCGTTCCGGTTCGATGTCGTCGGCGTCTTCACACTGGTTGTACTGGAAGTTACGGGTACGCACGCCGCCCCAGGAGTTCGTGGCACCCCAGATAAACGGCGTTCCCAGGGTCCCCTGGGTCTGGTTCACTTTGGCGCTGGTAATCTGCTCGATGAACCGCTTGTTGTATTCAAACGCCTCCACCGGGTGGGCGATTTTGATGTCCAGGGTGCCGCGCACGGCCACGGCTTTGAGATTCTTGCTGCCCATGACACAGCCCATCCCGGTGCGGCCGCCGGCGTTCTTGATACCGGTCATGACATTGGCCCACGCAACCAGGTTTTCACCGGCCGGACCGATCACGAGGCTTTTCACTTCCTGGTCGTCCAGTTCATCCCGGATAGCCCACTGGGTATCGGTGGTCGTTTTGCCCCAGAGCGCGGCTGCATCCCGGATTTCAATGTCACCGTTGTTGATGTAGATATAGACCGGTTTCTCGGCCTGCCCTTTGATCACCAGGTGGTGAAATCCCGCCCAGGCCAGTTCAGGGGCGAAAAAGCCGCCCATGTTGCAACTGCCCAGCAGTCCGGTCAAAGGCGATTTGGCCATGACGTGGGTGCGGGCCGTGGCCGAAGCGCAGGTCGCGGTCAGCAAACCACCGGAGATGATCAAGGCATTGTCAGGACCCAGCGGATCGCAGCCTTTTTTGGTGTGGTTGTATAGCAGGTAGGCGTCCATTCCGCGGCCACCCAGAAACTTTTTACGCATTTCCAGCGGGATGGGTTTGGTCTCGATCTCTCCCGTGGAAAGATTGATATAGGCGATTTTCCTGTCCAGTGCCATGTTACTTGCCTCCTTTTTTGGCTTTCTTTTCAGCTTCTGCTTTTTCCAGTGCGGCAAGCCTTTCTTGAGCCAGTTTGCGGTTTACATCCCATACCGGACCGCGAATGCGGGGCAGGGTGGGGTTGATCCAGAACAGGCGAAACTCCATGCCGCAGGTCGGGCATTTAACGTGCTCATCGCCCGCTTCCGGAACGAGCCTTTCCATGCAGCTGGGGTTGTGACACCTGACTTTGCCGAAAGTCCTGGTTTTGCGTAGGTCTTCGGCTGCTGACCTTTTTCCTGAGTCGATAGCCATGTTGGGTCTCCTTTTTGCAGAAGCGTCGATTTGTTCAATATGGTGAACTGGATTGAATATTGTTCAACCTGATGAACGAATAAAGTAACCCATAGCTACCATATCCGACATGTATGTCAAGAGAAAAAGTGGGAACTATACCTCCAATTATATCTGTTTATCGCCATTTTCCTGTTGACAGGGCAGAAATGGGACTATAGGATGGCGCCACACATAAAGTTCAGCATAATGAACGAAATCGAATTGTCCCAAATGGTCTTTAGAGGGGTGAGTATGACCATCAGACGCAGCCTTGCAATTATCGATCTCAGCACCCGCACCATCGATCTCAAACCGATCCCCGCTACGTGGCGCCGCAAGTTCATCGGTGGGCGGGGGCTGGGAACGTACCTCGCCTGCCGGTATGGTGATGCCGGCAGCGATCCCCTGACCGCTGCCAACACCGTCGTGGTGAGTGCCGGTTTGTTGGGGGGCACCCTGTCGAGTTCCCACCCGCTGATCTACATCACTGCAAAATCGCCTCTGACCGGTTTTCTGGAAACCGCCTATCTACCGGGACTGTTTGCCGCGGAAATGCGCTGGGCGGGGTTTGATCACCTTGTCATTACCGGACGATCCCGGCGCTGGGTGTCTCTGAGTATCCACAACGGGTCCATCCAGATCATGAACACTGGTCATTTGAAAGGTGAGGGGACCTTTGCCGCCAGCGAAAAACTGAGGCGCGCCCAGGGGGATGACGACTTGAAAACCATTACCATCGGGCCGGCTGGTGAGAACCATGTGCGGTTCGCAAACATTGTGGACGGGGCCGGCAACAGCGCCGGTCGAACCGGCATGGGCGCGGTGCTCGGGTTTAAGCGGGTAAAGGCCTTGACCTGCCGGGGCAGCCTGGATCTTGAAATTAAATACCCGGAAGAGACGATCTGCCAGCGCCAGGCAGCCCTATCCACGGCACGCTCCACCGAAACGGAACGGCCAAGCCCTGAGATGATCGGGCAGGACGTTCTGGCCGGGGACACGTTAGAGAAATTGGATGTGGACGGTCTGGTATTCAAGGCGAATGACCTGGGGATGGATGGTGAAGCGGCCCTCCTGATGGCCGTGCAGGCGGCCAAAGACCCGGCGGATGAAATCACGGTTCTGATGGAACGCATTGCCCTGCGAAAAGGAAAGGCCGGCATGCTGTCCGAAGGTCCGTTACGTATGACGTCCGATTCTGCCCTTGATTTGAGCCGGATCTGCCTGTGCCGGGAAACAATTACCGGCCAGGCCGCCAATGGCGATGCCCCTGCGTTCGCAGCACCCCCGAAAAGTTCAGCACATTACCGCGGAAATCCCGGCCGCGTCGCTCACCGTGAATTGAGTTACCGGCTGCTGGATTGCCTGGGTGACCGGACTTGCGCCGGTATTTGCGCCAAAACCGGACACCTGGACCTGGCCCGCGCAGCCGAACTGATGCGGCTCAATACCGGTAGTGAAATGTCACCCCGGTCCTTGCAGACCGCCGCCTATCGCTCTTATGCCCTGGAACGGCTGTTTAATCTCAAGGCGGCCCGGGCCGCCCGGCAGGCAGGTACGCTGGGCGCCTGCCTGGAAGCCCCCGGCGGACTGGAGATGAGCCTGTCCGCGTGGGAGCGCATTGATCTGGCAGCCTTTCGAAAAATGGTTGCCCAACATTATCAGCGCAATGGCTGGGACCGGAAAAATGTGGTGAAAAAGAACGTGTTCGAAAGGTTGGAGGTTGCCGAACTGTGGACACTATTGAAATGAGGGAGTCATCATGATGCCAGCCAAGGTCCTGACGGCCGATCCCAAAAAATGCACGGGCTGCCGTACCTGTGAAGTCGCCTGTTCCGTAAAGCACGCTCACGTGAGCAATCCGGCCCGGGCGCGGATCCGGGTAGTAAATTGGAGGGCCGCCGATCAGTTTCTACCGGTCAGCTGCCAGCACTGCGAAGATGCTCCCTGCCAGGAGGCGTGTCCCCGCGATGCCATCAGCCGGGAGCCGGAACTGGTGCGGGTTGTTGTTGATTACAGCAAATGTGTGGGGTGTCGGAACTGCTTTTATGCCTGCCCTTTCGGTGCCATGAAATTCGATTCGGACCGGGGCCGGCCATTCAAATGCAACCTGTGTGACGGTCGGCCGCTTTGCGTGGAGCTATGTGAAGACAACGCCCTGGCCTATACCGACCCGAGCGCGGTAAACTATCCGCGGGCGCGGGATATGGCCCGGGTGTATAAACGATCTGTTAAGCGGAATCCCTGATTATGAGATATTTTCACGTAAACGAGAGATGCAACGGCTGCATGGCCTGTGTCGAGAACTGCCCGGCCACGGCCCTGCGCGCCACTGACCAGGACGGCCGGCGGACACTGGCCCACAGCATGACCCGCTGCGCTCGCTGCGGTAATTGCAAGCGGGTCTGTCCCACCGATGCTGTGGAGTTCCAGTACCTCATCGCAGGCGACCACTGGGATGATTTTCAGACCCTGGATCTAGTCTGCTGCCAGGTTTGCGGGGAGCCGTTATATACCGTTGAATTCCAGCGAGACCTGAAGGCGAGTCTTTCTAAAGAGGCCGAGCCCTTTTGTCCCCGGCACCGGGAAGAGATTGGCTCCGTGGCCGGGGCACATTTCATAAAGGGCCGGGCCAAGTCAGGCGAGGGAGGTTCCCGATGATAACCGGTGAATTGAAACCCGTGGCCGAGATTGTTCCGACCATTGCGGATTTTAAAAAGGTACTGATCGCGGGTTGCGGCGGATGTGTGTCGGTGTGTCTGACCGGCGGTGACCGGGAAGCGCGGGAATTGGCTCGCGAACTGGCCGCCGAACGTCACTATGCCGGGAATCCGCCGGAATTTACGGTCCAAACCATAGAGCGGCAGTGCGAAACCGATTGGCTGGAAAGCTACTTCCAGGTCCCGGAAGGTACGGATGCCGTGCTCTCCCTGGCATGTGGTGCGGGGGTGCAGACCATGGCGGCGGCCTACGATCCCCTGCCGGTGATCCCGGCCCTGAATACCACCTTCCTGGGGTCCAATATCAAGCCGGGTGTCTTCCAGGAAATGTGTCGGGGGTGCGGTGATTGCGTACTCGCCTATACCGGCGGCATCTGCCCGGTGGCACGCTGCGCCAAGGGGCTGTACAACGGACCTTGCGGCGGCACCAACAACGGCAGTTGCGAAATCAGAACGGACGTCCCCTGTGCCTGGGCGATGATTTTCTATCGCCTGAAGCGCATGGACAGGCTTGATCTGCTCCTGGAAGTGCGTACCCCGCCCGACTGGCGCCCGGGCGGCGGGGAGGGACCGCGCGAACTGAAGGCCCACATCAAAGAACCCTGATGTCCGGCCACAAGCCGCATCTTTTAACCCATTACGGCGTTCTCGACTTTATGCAATCCTCGACGTAGTACTAATACGACTGCGGCTGCACAAATGGCTGCGGCCTTGTACTGGGTTAAAAGCTACAACTTGTGGCCGGACATCCCATCTGAGTGTTGCATCTTCTTGCCCGGCATAGCCTAAAGGCGACGACGGGTTGGTCCGGGGCTGCGTTCTCGCTTCCTGTCACCCCTCGACGTAGACAGTCTACGCCTCGGGTTGCCAGGAATGCTGCGGCCTTGCCCCGAACCAAAATCTACCCCTTGTGGCCGGACATCTCCTTTCATAAAGTGGCATCTTCGTGCCCGGCATAGCCTTGAGGCGACGACGGGTTGATCCGGGGCTGCGTTCTTCCGGCGTCGCCAAAGGCTATGCCGGACAAGCGCTATTCATTCACAGGTAAAAGCGTGAGCGCCATCTACAATCTATATAGTCTACGCCTCCGGTCTTAAAAGTGCTCAGGCCTTCCGTCTTCGCTCTGGTGAGCTTCGCCGGACACGTGCTCCGAGCTAAAATCTACCGTCTGTGAGTGAACATCTCTTGTATGCAAGTTTACCTGGTGTCCAATCAACGGTCCGCTACTTGAAGAAATCTTCGAGCCCATCCTGGTCCGGTTTCATGGCCCTGTCGCCCTGGTTCCAGTTGGCCGGGCAGACTTCGCCGTGTTCTTCGGTGAATTGAAGGGCGTCCACCATTCTGAGGGTCTCACTCACATTTCTTCCCAGGGGCAGATCGTTCACGACCTGGTGGCGGACAATATGATCCTTGTCCAGGAGAAATAGTCCCCGGTAGGCAATGCCCGCGTCCTCCACGAGAACATCATAATCCCTTGAAATCGTTTTGTTGATATCCGAAACGATGGGATAGGCGACACCTTCAATGCCGCCCTTTGACTTGGGGGTATCGAGCCACGCCAGGTGTGAAAAGTGCGAATCAATGCTCACCCCGATCAGTTTCACGTTTTTTTCCTCGAATTCATTTAGCCGTTCATTGAAGGCGTGCAGTTCCGTGGGGCAGACGAAAGTAAAATCAAGGGGATAGAAGAATAGGACAACATATTGACCTTTGAAGTCGGATAGTTTGAACCCTTCAATGATTCTGTCTTTTTCAACGGCCACCGCTTCAAATTCCGGTGCTTGTTTTCCAACGAGTACGCCCATTATAATCTCCTTTTTGATTCTGTTTAGTTGAGTTGGTTTCAACCGTCCGTACATTCTGGTTGACCCGGATCAAGGGGCGCATTTCCCGCAGTTCACTGCAGGGCGCGCAGTTATCATGGATCCATGTTTTAAAACCTTTACCGAACAAGTCGAAATATGGGGCATACTGATATTAAATCCGTTATTGGTATTATCAAGAGGTTTACTCGGTAAAAACGCCCATGGGCCTTCCCCATGAGACAGAATGGTTCACCATGGCATGAGGTAATCATGGGTGGCAGGCTAAGCCCTTGCGGGGATCTGCGGGCATATGGACGGCGGTGGCTGGGGCGGGGCCTTCCTCAGGATTCATGGGGTTCCTATCTCCTTTTGCAGCCATTGATGCATGATCTTTCTCACCGCACGGGGACGATCCGTCATGATGCCATCGACGCCGCGGGATAAAAGTTCAATGATGCTCGTCTCCTTTAACTCGCAATCCAAAGCTTCGATGGGCCCGAAGCCAGTAATGAACACATAGGTGGCACTGTTAGAACGGTGCATTTTTTGTATGGTCTTTCGCCCGGATAGTACCTTCCAGTAGCTGGTTTCCAATACACGTCGCTTTGGTGCGGTCTTTGAGACCTTCAGCTTGACCTGCTCCCAAAAGGTAAGGTTGGTGGGAAAATGATCACCATCGATAGTACGAAAAGCCGACAATATCTCTTTGCTGGCGCTGGCAACGATAATTGAGGGGCGGGGGGGCGCGTCCAAGAGAATTTTCCTGAAAGCGGCCACGTTTTCCGGTAACCCGTCGCGCCCGCCCAGGGCCATCTTGAAGGTTCCTTTCATTTCGATATTGAGAGGTGCTATTTTAAATAATCTTAAAAAGTCCGACAAGAGAAGGAGTCGACGATCCTGCTCTTGGGGCACATCGGATAGCTCCTTTGAACACGGATCGGCCACCCAGGCCCGTCTGTCCAGTTCACTCCAGTCGAAGTCATAGATGTTTCTGCGCCCTGGCGGTCTCTTTTCAGGATCTGAATCAACGCCAAGAATAAACACATTGTCCAACCCTGGTCCGTGCCAAACCACGAAGCGACCGTCACGTGTAATCTGAACATCGAGTTCAATCACATCCGCTCCGGCCACCTCGAGGGCGTATCGGAAGCCTCGCTCCGTACTCTCTACTGTCTCCAGAACACCGCCACGATGGGCAAACAGCAAAGGGGCGTACATATCCGGTCCCCGAAATACCGGATCCCTGCGACCGCGCTCACGGCGCACGGCGCGCCAGGCGTTAATGGCGTTTTGATTTTCTGCCCGCGTTACCGTCTTGGTCGTAAGGGGCGCTGAATTTGGGCAACACCGGTTGTCAACAGCCATTGCCATATCGACTAAGCCGAATGGCAGCAGAAGCCAGATGCAGCAGGCAAACGCCTTCATCGCAATGCCTCCGTTATTGGGAATAGGAAAATCAGCCAGGAGCCTTTACGAAACGTATGGTTGCTCGTTTTAAAAGTTGACCGGATCGGTGCGTGCATTTCCCGCAGCTTGTCGGAAACCGGTGAAAATCCCGCTCGGCGGGCCCTCGGGGAGTGTTCAATGAATGTGCATGCTACTGAATATTTAGATGGACGTCAATCCTCTGGGATTTTTCTCGATAAAATGATAAATATGTAAGATAATCTCGTGAGTATGATATCCAACGGAATCCAGAACCCATCTCAAAAAAGTCTTTTGGCACAAACCCGGTGTTGGGTGCTCATATCAAGTTCTCGAAATACTGAAGTATTTACCACGATGGGCATTGGCTTCGCTGGCACCTCCGGCTTGATATTCGCAGCCGCCTTGCACCACGTTAGGCATTAGCTTCGCGTCATTTTGAACCAAAAGACATTTTTTGAGATAGGTTCTAATGAACCTATCCATTAGACGGACAACCTCACCATGGATGGAACCAAACAACTCCTGATATCTCTAGTGTTATCCTTTGCCCTCATTGCGTTTGGCTGTCTGGGATATATTGTCATCGAGGGCTGGGATTTCCTGGACGCGCTGTATATGACCATTATCACACTTGCGACAGTGGGGTACAGTGAGGTGCACTCGATCAGCAGTTCGGGAAGAATATTCACCCTGATTCTGATTATCCTGGGGGTAGGGTATTTTTTGTATGTGGTCGGCAATATTATCCAGTTCCTCGTAGAGGGCCGGATTCGAGCAGTCTTGGGGAGGCGCAAATTGGACACTCAAATAAACAGGCTCAAGGAGCATTACATCATCTGTGGCTACGGGCGGATCGGCAGAGTCCTCACCCGCTATCTCACCCAAAAATATCTCAACGTGGTGGCCATCGAACGCAACCAAAAACGCGTGGAGACCATGGACAATGACGGAATTTTGTATTTGGTGGGCGAAGCCACGGATGAGGGCATCCTCGAAAAAGCCGGCATCCAGAAGGCGAAGGGGCTTGTGACGGCCGTTGCCACGGATGCAGACAATGTCTTTTTGGTTCTCACCGCCAAGCAGTTGAATCCCGACATCTTTATTGTTGCCAGGGCCGAACTGAATTCGACTAAAAAAACACTGCTGGCGGCCGGCGCGGACAAGGTGATCTCACCTTACGATATCGGCGCACGCAGAATGGCCCACGCCGTCTTGCGCCCTGCCGTCATAGAGTTCCTCGAGATGGCCTTTGCCGACGACAGCACGGATATCCAGCTGGAGGAGATACGGATAAGTCCCCAATCAAAATTTATCGGTGAAACGTTGGTGGATTCCGGCATCCAGGAGGAAATGGACGTGAATGTCATTGCCCTGAGAAAGGCCGACGGCAGGATGCTCTTTAATCCGAAAAATGACGATCGGCTCGAATCCGGTGACGTCCTTATTGCGGTGGGCAGCGCCAGAAGCATCATCCATGTCGATCGGATGCTCTCCGGATAGCCCGGATCGATCAGGTAAGCACCTGAGCGGCCGCGATAAGGATATCCGTCTGGCCGCTGTCGAGCATTTGGGTCTTAGCGAAAGAGGGACAAAGTGAGCGGAATAAGTCGAAGAGCATTCCTAACAAAAAGTATCCAGGCAGGAGCGGCTCTTGGAAGTCTGGCTGTTGTTCCATTGGTACAGGCCAGTGAAACATTACCGACGCCCCCAACCGAGATTACTGTTGTTCAAGGTCTCGACTATTTCAACAACACGATTAAGGCAATTGAGATGTTGGGCGGAATTGAGAAATTTGTATCACCAGGAGATAAGGTTGGTTTGCTGGCTAATTCCGCCTTTAAAAAATCCGGAACCTATACGCGGCCGGATATCATGTTAGCCGTGGCATTTTTATGTAAAGAGGCCGGCGCAAGAGAAGTATATAGCGTAAAAGACGAAAAGGACAAATATTGGCGCCGCAGCCCGCTTTCCGAGAAGCATCAAACACTGATTAAAAGCCTAAAGCCTGATCATACCGACCATATCACGGTTAAGAACCCAAATGGCAAACTCAGAAAGGAACTGGATATAAAAAAAGGTGTTATGGAATACGACAAACTCATCAACCTCCCAATTGTGAAGGATCATAATGCCACGAACTTTACCTGTAACCTGAAAAATATGATGGGTGTTTCTTCCATCACCACAAACCTGCAATTCCATTTCGGAAGGCAGTACATTCGCACCATTATAAAGGAACTGGGTGACTGGTGGAACGACATTGCGGTCTTTAGTCAAAGTGTTGCAGATTTAAATACGGCCCGCAGGGTTGATTTGAGCGTTACGGATGCAACGGAATTTATTTCCACCAACGGTCCTTCGGGGCCGGGCAAGATCGAGCGGCTCCATAAAATCGTTGCAGGTGCAAATCCGGTTACGGTTGACGCCCTATGCTGCACCTACCTGGGTCTACAACCCAGTGAAGTCGGTATGATAAAAAAGGCTCATGAAAGTGGACTGGGAGAAATGAATCTGCAGAATGTAATCATCAGCGAAGTAAAGACGTAATTTCAGAAAGGTAGATCGAGGCGCCCCGTTGTTTTAATAGACACACCCTATTTAACATACTGCCAAGCTGATTTTAATTGTTTCTGTTGTGAAAAGAAAATCCCTGTAAACAGAGGTGAGGACTCACATGACCCAAGCGATTCTAATTACCGGCGCCTCCTCCGGCATCGGTAAAGCTGTGGCCTTTGAGATGGCTAAGCGGGGATACGCCCTGGCACTCACGGCAAGACGTTTTGACTTGTTAGAAACCATCAAAGAAGAAATTCTAAAGATTAATTCTTCTGTTCAAATAGAAGTACGTGCTCTGGATGTAACCGATTACGATGCCGTTTTCGCCACCATCCTGGAATTGGCGGAGGCTCTGGCGGGGCTTGATATTGTTTTTGCAAATGCGGGTATCGGTCTGGGCGAAAAAGTGGGGAGAGATCAGTTCGGAAAATCTCGCAAAACCATTGAAGTCAACGTGATTGGCGCCATGGCGACCGTGGATGCGGCGGTTGCCCATTTTTTAGAACGGGGCTCCGGACACATTGTGGGAACCTGCTCGGTAGCCGCCTTCCGCGGCATGCCCCGCGGCGCATCCTATAGTGCCTCGAAAGCCGCTTTGGCGACTTACCTCGAAGCCCTGCGGGCCGAGGTCTATCGCAAGAATATAGACGTAACCGTCCTGTACCCGGGGTATATCGACACCCCTTTGAATGATATGCTGCCCACGCGACCTTTTTTGATCAGCACGGAAAAAGGGGCGACAATCATCGCCAACTTGATAGAAAAAAAGGTTAAATCTGCAACCGTACCGGCTTTCCCCTGGGCCATCGTAGGACGAATTTTAAAAATCCTGCCCACCAATATAATTGCGAAGATGTAGGCGTTAAAAAACAAATGGCTTAAACTTTAATGCAGGAATTGCGAGAATGATAGCGGTTGTCACTTTGTGAACTATGTAAAAATGCTATCCGAAAGGTTCTCGTCTAAACTCCTCCTTGAATAGTCGGGAGCCTCTCTTTGGTAAAAATCGGAAGTATTGTGAGGATGAAATAATCATGCCAACTATAAGATTTATCAGCCCTCAGTTGGATTGATCATCGGTCGTTGCCTAAATAGCGATCATGCGTTCCACGGCTGCCAACGCCGGCACGCGGATCTCTTCCGGCACGCTTACTTCCCCCGACAGGTTTTCCAGGCAATTCACGACATCCACAAGGGTAATTTTCTTCATATCCGGGCACAGGAGTTCCTCGGAAGCCGGGTAGAATTGTTTCTCCGGATTTTGCTTGTTGAGGGTGTGGAGCAAGCCCACTTCGGTTCCCACGATAAATTCCTGCTCCGAAGCGCTCTCGGCATGCCTGAGCATGCCCGAGGTGCTGGTGATGACATCAGCCATTTCTATTATTTCCGGGCGGCATTCGGGGTGGGCCATGAAGACCGCGGCAGGGTGGGCCTGGCGGGCCGCCGCTACCTGGTTGGGGGTGAGCCGGTCGTGAAAGGGGCAGCAGCCGTCCCAGATATGGATCTTTTTGCCGGTCTGGGATTCGGCGTATTTTGCCAGATTGCGATCCGGGGTCATCAGAATTTCAGCGGCGTCGAGACTCTCCGTGATCTTTACCACATTGGCCGATGTGCAGCAGATGGTCGACAGGGCTTTGACGGCCGCGGTTGAGTTGACATAGGTGACCACTGGCATGGGAGGCAAGGCGTCGATTTTTTTCTGGAGACTCTCCGCCGTGATCATATCGGCCATTTCGCAGCCGGCGTCCTTCCGGGGCAACAGAACGGTCTTGTCCGGCGAAAGGATCGATGCGGTCTCGGCCATGAAATGGACCCCGCAGAAAACAATGATATCCGCATCGGTTTGGGCGGCTTTGCGGCTGAGTTCCAGGGAGTCACCGCATATGTCGGCCGTATCCTGGATCTCCGGCAGTTGGTAGTTGTGGGCCAGCATAATCGCATTCTTTTCTTTGAGCAGTCTTCTGACTTTTTCCTTCATTCTTTAAATGCCTTTCGAGCTTTTCTATTATGTAGAAGCTATTTCAAAAACAGATTTTGGGCTAAGGTCACGTCTTCGCCTTGTAGGCTACGCCGGACAGGCAAGGCGGACGTCCAACGATGTCTATCGGCCGAAGTTTAAGCGAAGGCTGAAGATTTATCCGCCTCAGGCAGATTGGGCCAATCAGTCTTCGCTCTGCGAGCTAAGCCCGACATGAAGACGATTTTGAGATAGCTTCTGATCAACGGCCAAGTTCGACTACATCGGTTCCCTCCGGGATGGTGAACATGAATAGCGGATCCGGCAGATCATCGATGAATTCGATGTTGCTGAATTCCAGGCGAGTTTCATCGCCGTAGGTATTGTAGGTAGCCACTTCGGCCACTTCCCAGGTCTGGGGGGAGATCCAGACATGGATATGGGTTACATCCACCTTTTTCTCTTTGGGTACCAGTTTCAGCTTATGGCGGTTGGGCACGCGTGCTTTCTCCATACTGATATCGAAGGTTTCCTTCATTACCCGGATGTCCGTCAAAAAGCTGGCCCCTTTGCCCGCGCCGAAATAGGAAGGCGCCACCCCCAGCATGACCTGGTTGTCATCCGGGCGGTAGATCCACAGGCGTGTTCCGTCGGTGATAATCGATTGCCGCTCCGGGGCCTCGTAAATCCAGCGCATCTTGGCCGGTCGCTTTATGGAGATCTTTCCTACGGCGGTGTCGGTAATGTTGAGGGCCTTGAGAGTGGAGGACTGGAAGAAGCCGGCTGTAAATCCGGAAAGGGCATACCGCTTTTCGACCTTTTCCAGGATATCATCCACGGTCAGTTTACCAGGGTTTGTCGATGATTCGTCAGCAACCACAGTGAGGTTGTTGATGAAAAACAACGAGATCAGAATGATCAAGGTAAGGGCGTTTCGTCCCATTATGTCTGGTTCCTTTGTCCCCCGGCCGATCTTGAATTGGCCGGCCATTTTGAAGTTGCCGGATGATAATGCACCCTGAAAAGGTTGTAAACCTATTTTAACCGGTGAGTTAAGGCATCGAATTAGGTTGATCCTGGCGCCCGGCGTGATAGATTCGGCGGAAAGGAGATCGCGCAAGTATGAGCCGGTGGCATGTTTACATGGTGCAGTGCGTCGATGGCAGCCTTTACACCGGGATTGCCACGGATGTCGATCGCCGGGTGGTTGAGCACAATACCGGTCAAGGGGCACGGTACACCCGTGGCCGTGGACCGGTTACCCTTGTCTACCGGGAGGAGGTCAAGGATCGTCCGGCGGCTCTCAAACGTGAATATGCCATTAAAAGGATGCGTGCCGATCAAAAACGCGAATTGATCGATCTTTTCTCTTCCTGATTTCCGGTTCTTTTTTACCCAATCCCAACCTGTCTTTTGCACGAGTGGATACTTTTTACCCGCTGCAACTTTCTTTGCAATCTTATCGCAAGTTGAAATTGGCCTTTAAGTTCTGAAAAATCGGCTATATAGATCAAGGTGTGAACACTGGCATATCCTTTGCTCTGTAAGTATTCCCAATTGATCGAACCAGCATAAATCAAATACCGGAAAAGGATACATCAACATGAAAAAATCGAACATCTTCATATCGTTTTTGATCGGCGGAGTGATATTATCCGCGGCTTACTTTTTATACCAGCAGTATTCACTGTTTGGCTGGAGCGGGTATGGCGGCTACCACATGGGGCGCGGAATGCCGGGACACTGGGGTATGGGGTTGCTGATGCCGTTGTTCTGGATCGTCATTATTGTATGGGTTTTTTCACTGTCTGGGCGCAGATCATCCGCCTCGCTGCCACGCGAACCGGATGCAGTGGAAATCGTGAAACAGCGTTACGCCCGGGGTGAAATCGATAAAACCGAGTTCAATACGAAATTGGCGGATCTGGAATAACCCCAGTGCTGAGCGGAGGTTGCTTTGCAGGCTTTTGCCGTAAACGCTGCTGAGGACTGGTATTTTTCAATTCACTGCTTATCATCATTTCATGCTTGTTGTGAAACAGGCTTGATAACTGACCTGATCCATACATCAAACGAAGCTCGGCCTTATGGATATTGAATACCGAGGCTTTATGCTACCAAAAAGAGAGTGCCTATGTTTAGAAGTCTACTCGTAATTTTCTTGCTTCTGGGATTCCCAATCAGTGCCCTGGCCGGGACCGATAACAGAACGCAATTAATTCCCAAGGAAGGGGCGCACCAATTTCCTTACTTCGATTACTTGACGCCGGTGTGGAGCTACAACGACCAGGTGCCTGGCCCCACCCTGAGAGGAAAAGCAGGGACCACCCTGATAGTGGATGTCGATAACCAACTTAGGGAGGCCACCAGTGTTCACTGGCATGGCTTGCGGATCGACAACGCCATGGATGGGGTACCGGGCGTGACCCAGGATCCCATCGAACCGGGCGAGCGTTTCACCTATCGATTGAGACTGGAAGAGGCCGGCACATACTGGTACCACCCGCACCTGAATGCCGGTGAACAGCTTGAGCGGGGGCTCAAAGGCGTCCTGATCGTGGATGAACGCAAAAAGCTGCCCTGGTCCCAGGACGTCGTCTGGCTGCTGGATGACTGGCGCCTTAGAAAAGATGGGACGATCCATCCCTACTTCAATACCCGCCATGATCTGATGCACGACGGACGCTGGGGCAATGCCATCACCATAAACGGCAAAGTGAAACCCGCCTTATCCGTATCACCAGGTGAGCGGATTCGCCTGAGGATCATTAATGGGGCCAATGCACGTATTTTCGCCGGCTCTATCGCAGGGCTGCCCATGCAGGTGATAGCTGTTGACGGCCGGCCGGTATCGACCTTTTTTGCCTTCGACCACTTTATTTTATCGCCGGGCAATCGGGTCGATCTTGATATCACCATCCCAGACGATGCCGGTGGCAGAATATTTCAGTTCGAAGACCGATTTACCCGGCGGCCGCATATCCTGGGAAGAATAAAGGTCAAGGATGAAAAACCGCTGAAAACGCCGCAGTTCACCCCCCCCAAAGCCAAAGGATTCATACCGGCTGCTATTTTTGAAAAACTGCCGGTGACCAAAACCTGGGATTTGAACGCCATTCGTGGGGGACGTTTCGGCATTGGATGGGCCATGAATCACCGCCTCTGGCCAGATGCGGACAAGGCGGCATTTAAAATTGGGCAGCCCGTAAAAATAAGGTTTGTCAACAGCAGTACCCGCCTGCACCCGATGCATATTCACGGGGCCTTTTTCCGGGTACTGGAAATCAATGGCCAGCCGGAAGTAGAACCCTTTACCCGCGACACCGTCCTGGTTGGCCCCCGCGAATCCATCGTTATTGGCCTGATACCAGAACACAAAGGTGTCTGGATGGCCCACTGTCATATCCAATCCCATGCCGACGCGGGTATGATGACATCGATCAAAGTAGATTGATCACTACGCACCCAGGGGTTCAAAGGAGGCCGAGATGTCTAAACCCTTAAAATTTAAACCTTGTAGTAAACAAATGATCCGGGTTTTGATTTTTATGCTCTTCATCCTGGGATGGGGATCCTTACTGTTCGCTCACGGCCCCAAGGGGCACACCGAGGCATTCACTTCCCTGGCGGCTGCTAAAAAAGCCACCATGATGTACGACAAGCTGGTTGCTACCGGCAAACTTGATGAGTCCTGGGAAACCAAGTTGGAAACCATCGAGGTATACAAGCGCAATGCCGGTCAGGGGGAGATCGTCGTAAAATTCAGTCGGACAAGTGGTGAACCACGCGCGGTCTACATCTTCTTTACCGACAAAGGAAGTTACAACGGGTCGAATTTCACTGGGGAGTGAGGTGAGCGCAATGCAAACTTCTGAATCAGATACCGCATCTGTTAAACACGCATTGTCCCACCCTGGCAGCTGGCCAATACCGGCCAAGGCCCTGATCACCATGGTTGTGCTGATGATGTCTCTGGGCCTTCTCTTTGCCGGCGGGCAGATCATTGTGCATGATATCATCCCGACGTTTTTCAGTGCCCCACCCGCAATGCCGTCCGGTCACGATCAGATGGCAGCCCCTGCCTCCGGACGGGGCGACCTATTTGGTGGCTCAATTGCGAAGGTGGAAAAGCCGCCCTTCTATAAAACCGATGAGTTTATCTTTGCGCTGAAATTTACTCACATTCACATTTTCGGGATGAGCGCCATCTTTATTCTTATGGGCGCGATTGTCTTTTTCTTGCATTTAAGCCCCCGAATCCGCACATGGCTTATCGTTCTGCCCTTCATTGGAGTTATTGTCGATCTCGCCGCAGTCTGGCTGAAGGTGTTTTTTCACCCGGTGTTCTTCTGGCTGCATATCCCAGGTGGTGTATTGTTTGGGATTGTATTTGCCGTGGATGTCTATTTTATTCTTACCCAGATGTGGCGCGAAACCTCCTAGGGTAGCTAATTGTATTGCTACCCACTGGAGACTATGCCGCTATTCCGGGGCTGCCTCATATTTTTGCAAAGTAGACTGGAGGGCAGGCAAGTGATGGTTACCCACCTCCCGGTGCCTGGGTATTTTATACCCGCCTAATCATGTGGTCTTAAAAGAAAACGTGTAATTCTTACCCGCTTCTTCTCCAGCATTCATCGATATAGCGAATTCTGGACCAGTTATTGGTTGTAATTTTAGCGGCTTGTCAGTAGTACCACAATGTGGCACGTACTTTGCTTTTTATGCTAATTAAAAACAACCGACGCTCTGGAGGTGTCGTTATGACAAATCAAGGATCAACAACCCATGTATTTGTAGACCCGGTATGTGCCATGGAGGTGAGCGCAGAGAGCCCCGACATCACTTTTACCTACAAGTCTCGCACCTATCACTTCTGCGCGGAAGGGTGTAAAAAGGCCTTCGAATCCAATCCGGCAAAGTTCATTTCCCAGAAGCTCGTGAAAAAGAAAGGTCTATGGGGCCGGTATCTCGACCGTCTGGGGAAAACAACTGGTGGTAAATCCATGAAGTGTCACTAAGTTCAAAATATTAGGACAGAGATTATGAGAAAGACTGTCTCGTTGAAATCAATCTGGAAGCACCCGCTTGGTATGACCCTATGCTGCATTCTGCCCATGTTGCTGGTCCTGGGGCTCCTGTGGTCCGGCATAATCGGAGCCTGGGGGTATTACCTCATCTTTCTCTTGTGCCCATTAATGCACCTTTTAATGTCGAAACACCTGCACAGCCTTCATCCCCAGGGCAATGAAACGGATAGCCACAGGGATTACCATTAGGCGCTGGGCGCGGGGAGGTTGGGATGCATCCAATTCTTTTTGAAATCGGTCCTTTCACGCTCAGGTGGTATGGGACCATGATCGCCACTGCCTGCCTTGTTGGATATTGGGTCGCCCGGGGTGAAGCACAGCGAAAAAGCATTGCAGTTGAGAAGGTCGAAGAATTCCTGCTATTCGCCATTGTTGCAGCGGTTATTGGCGCCAGGCTATATTATGTCGTTTTTACAGAGCCGGAACTTTTCTGGAACGATCCACTCAAGGCCCTGGCGGTCTGGAGGGGCGGACTCGCCATTCATGGAGCTATCCTGGGCGGGTTGATAGTCAGCATCGTATTTACCCGTATCCACAAAATCTCTTTCTGGAAATTCGCAGATACACTGGCACCGTCACTTATCCTGGGGCAGGCCATCGGCAGAATCGGATGCCTTTTCAATGGAGACGCCCATGGCTATCCCACTGATATGCCCTGGGGCATGATCTATGCCCCGGACAGTCCCGCCGGGCAAATGTTCCCAGACCAGCCCCTGCACCCCACCCAGCTTTATGAGATGATATTTAACCTGATAATCTTTGGGATACTCTGGAAAGCCCGGACCAAACTGAAAACAAAAGGACACCTCTTCCTGCTATACGTTATTTTCTATTCTATCGGCAGGATTATTGTGGAACACTTTCGGGCAGATAGATTGACATACTGGGAGAATATTTCCGCTGCCCAATCGCTCGGCTTTGCAGGTATTTTGGTTGCGCTCATCCTTTTGATTGTTTTGATAAGGCAGTCAGCAATAGTTGCTTCATAGAGCCTAATCCATATTGACAACCGAATTGAATAAGCTGACCAATGTTAATCGTGTCCAAGCCATTTTTCGAATTCGGTAGGATATTAGACAATAAATTTGTCATTATCGAGTTGCTCGGTAAGGTGGCCATGGGAGAGGATTACTGCGCCACCGGCGAACCCACTAGCCGGGTGATTCTTCGCTATGCCCTCGACGAAGAAATCAAATCCGAACCTCGCTATCCATGGGAGGCGTTTAAAGAGGTAGGATTTCGGGCTGACTTTAAAATATCAGATATTCCATTGTAGGACGCTTCTGCTGGCGTTGCCAATCCTGACAATAAACCTGTCTCACTATATTTTTTGGGACAATTCTACGATGTTTGCAAGGACACCAGTCTTCTATATTAACTCCGCTATTTGTGCATAGAAGGGTAATAACCACCTGCTATCAATCTGAAATTAAATTTAATTATTAGATAGACCTTGAAATTCTCAGAAATGTAGCAATTTTATTGATGTGTACCACAATGTGGCACACGAATTGCTTTTCAAGTTGTGCAAAGCCAACCCTTGTGATGGAGGTGCCGCTATGGATAAACAACATTCCTTACCCGATGTACATATAGATCCGGTTTGCGCCATGGAAGTCAATCCAGATAATACCGATTTCACATCCACCTATAAGTCCAATACCTATTACTTTTGTGCGGAGGGGTGCAAAAATTCCTTTGAAGCCTCACCCGCGAAATATGTAACGGGGAAACCTGGCAAAAAGAAAGGCTGGTGGGGTCGGCATGTCGATCGTCTGAAAGATATTCATTGTGATCGGTCTATGGAGTGCCATTACTAAGCTGCATAGTACCGTCTACTTCTGGTAGCTGATTCAAGCAGCACTCATGCCTTGGTAGGTGCGGCTAGAAGTAGTCTATTCTTTGGGGTTATGTCATAAGGAATAGTGCGCGTAATCACTGTGTAACCCTTGTGCTGCAAACGTGCCACCCGGGTAACATCGATAGCCATAGAAACATCCAGCCACCCGTCCAATCCACCCAGGTCTCCTGTTTTGGTGTCGTGGCAGCAGGGGAGTACGGCACCTTGCTGCTGACGCACAATCAATAACTGTGTCGGTCAGAGCGCCGCAGGCATGGACGGATACAACCAGGTCCTCCGGACCAAGCGCGACTTCATCGATCTTGGCTTTGGTGAAGTGGATCCGGTTTTGCAGGCGCGGCCAACGGTCGACTATGGCCTGGGAAAGTTGTCGGGTGTTGCGGTTGAAATCCAGGTCCACCGCCAGGGCCTCCCGGCTGCTGTCGTCCAGTAGCAGCATGATGTGGGCCAGCAACCCATGCCCACAGGCCAAATCCACCACACGGCCGCCCCGAAAGATGCGGCGCACCCGGCGGGCCACCTCCCAGGCTTCGAACAGCTCCTTGCCGGGGAGGGTCCCGGCGCGGCACACCGCGCGGCCCAGCCGTTCGAAAAGCGTGTCGCCCGGAAAAGCATACAGCTGTTTTTCTGTCAGCCGGCTCTTGGTCGATCTTTTCATTGCCGCATCAGCTTTTGTTTAGAAACAGACTCTTTGTTTGGAATGATTGTCCGACTGTCATCCCGGCGAAGGCCGGGATCCAGAATGTGTATAACACAAATAAGCAAGCCCATGGTGGATATTACTATAGACACACCCCTGGATGCCGGATCGAGTCCGGCATGACGATCTAAATCTTCGACCGAATAATTTGTCAAGCTGGAACCAGTCGTAATTTCAACTGTACACTGATCAGGTCGTAGACCACGTGCATACCCAGGTGTCTGAAGAATCTACTCGATCCGTAGATAATCCCCCACTGGGTGCGGTCAAAGTCGAAGTGCGCATCCGCGGTGATGCTGCCGTCTTCCTGTTGGCTCATGTTGGCGGGAAATGACAGCGGGGCGGTAACGCCGCGCAGCTCCAGATTACCGCCAACCTGGTAGTTGGGCAACGTGTAGGTTGGGTCATCGACGGGATGGGCGATTTTTAGGTGAAACCAGGCCCAGGGAAACAGTTTGACGAAGAAAAAGTCATCCGATTTCAAGTGGGCTTCCAGCACGGGCTGGAGTTCGTCACCTTCCAGGTTCAGGTTGCGGATCGAGTTCATGTCGATCTTGAATTTCCCGGAGATGTTGCCGTCCGCCACAGTCAAACTACCCTTCGATAGGCTCAAGACCCCATGGTGCTTGGTGTTGGGATTTCTGCCGGACCATTCAATAACCGACTCGTCCGCGTCCAGGGTGTAGGCGCCGTCTTGTAGGGCATCCGGGTAGCCCCTGTCCTGCGGCAGGTCCGATTCGCTACCTTCCAGTTCAAATCCCTGCACGTGCCAGGCCTCCAGGCCGCCGGCCAGAATACGCACACTGGCAAAACCTGCGCGCTGCAGCTTGCCGGCTGCCATCGCAGCTGCCATGGTGGCGTCACTGTCGCCATACACCACCACCGGGACGGTTTTGTCTTGGATGGCGGCGTTCACATGGTCCATGAAGGCGACTTCGTAGACACAGGCCTGGAGCGCGCCCGGGATGTGGACGCGCTGGTAATGGTCTGCGGGCAGGGTGTGGATCAGATGGTGAGCCTTTTCAGCCGATATCCACGCGTGCAAGGTTTCCGGTTGGATGGCATCAGGTTCCGATGTTGTCATGATTAAACCTCGCTCACTTTTTACGGGTCATTTCCGTTGAGATGGTAACATCGACCTCCTTGCCCACGACCCCCATCTTGAAGAACTTGCCATTGCCCACGTTGTATTCCAGGCGATCGATGGTAAAACGGGCCTCGAAGCCGGCAACGGTTTCCTTGGGATTGAAAGGGTTGTCCGTGGTGCCGAAGAACGTAAAGGGGATGGAGACGGACTTGGTCACATCCTTGACGGTCATTTTGCCTTCGATAACATACTGGTTGCCCTGTTTGTGGGTGATCCTGGTGCTCTTGAAGGTCATCACGGGATATTCTTTGACGCTGAAAAAGTCGCCGGACCTGAGATGGCCGTCCCGCTTGCGGTTATTGGTATTGACGCTTTTCACCTGCACGGTGAAATTAAAGCTGCTACCGCCGAGATTATCCGGATCGAAAAAGGTTTCGCCTTTGAAGTCATCGAAAAACCCGTGCGTGTTGGAATAGATATGCTGGATGCTGAAGTAGATGCCGGAATGGGCCGGATCCAGTTTCCATTGGGGCGCCATGGCGTAAATCTTCCCGGCCGCCCCGGCTATAAAGAGCAGGGCAAATGACAGGACCGCGGTTTTCATAAATTTATTCATGATTTTACCTCCCATGTCCATTAGGTGCATGGTATTTCTGATTGTTGTCGGGTGTGGCTTTAGTTTCAAACACTGAAACGCTCGGTATGGATAGAACGGCGCTTAAAACCAAGCGCCCGCATATCGTGGGCAACATGCGCCATCATAAGGGACGGACCGCAGATGAATACCGCTGCCGAGCGGTCAACGTCGTTGAGAAGGGCCTGAAGACAGGATCGGTCCAGGCGGCCAAATTCCGCCCCTTCGATTTTTTCTGCGGTAAAGGTATGAACCATAGTCAAGCCTGTCAAATCCCTGGAGATACTTTCCAGTTCATCCCGGCAGACCCGATCTGCCCCGGTCCGGTTGCTCCACAGCAGCCACATCCGGCGATTATCTCCGGTGGCGCGCATGTAGCGCAGCATGCTCAGCATGGGGGTAATGCCGATCCCCCCGGCAATCATGACCAGCGGTTGCTGGGGGGGATAGATAAGGTGGCTGAAAAGGCCAAAGGGACCGTCCAGGGAGACACGATCTCCCCGGCGGATATGTTTTACCTTTGACGTCCAATCACCGCTATTTTTAATGGTGAAGAGCAGCCGGTCCGTTTGGGTAGGGGAAGAACTGATGGTAAACGGATGCGCCTCATTTGAAATATCTTCCGAGGATGGCGTTATGAAAGCGAACTGCCCGGGCAGAAAAGCAAATCCGTTCTGATCCCCGGCGTCCAATTCCAGGGTGGTAACGTCCTTGTTTTCCGGATTAACTGCGATCACCTCATAACGCTTTTTTGTCGCCTGCCACCGCTTTACCCTTGCAGCGATCATAACCAGCAGACCAATCCCGGTCACTGTGAGCACGGCAATCCGTGGCAGGCCTTCTTCAAACGTTTCGCTGACAAAGAGGATGTGTAAAACCAGCAGCAGAATGACCAAGCCGCCTACGTAACCGTGTATCTGCCGCCAGCGCTGAAATACAATGCCCAGTTTTTGACGCCACCGGGAGGCTGCCACCTGGCAGCAGATCAGGATCAGCAGCAACAGACCGACGGCCTGGGGCCAGTATTCGAGTTCCAATGGGGGCAGGGTAAAATCTTCCGGCCACATGATGAAAACCGGGTGCAGCAGCGCCAGAATGGCAATGAGGTACCCATTTACCCGGTGCCAGGCCCAAACCCGCGGCAGGGTGAATATGCGGTCCAATGCTTTCAACCGGGCGCCGAGCAGCAGCTGCACGAGTAGGAGGGTCGTTGCCGCCAATCCCAAGAGTTTGCCGGTTCGCAGCAGGGTTTTGTCAAAACCGATTTTATATTTGATCGACGGCGATTCAAACAGAAATGCGATGCTCAGCGCACCGATCAGCAGTAGCGCTAACGAGACCAATGTAACGCCGGCTTTCAGCAAGCGTTCCCGGCGTGAGGGTATGGGGGGTAGTTGCTTCTTCATAAGTTTTTGCCGGGTGCTTTTATTTCTGCTGGTACTTCTCAGGATTTGTCCGGGTCCCAACGCCAGTTTTCGTAGTATTCCCAACCTATCATGGCATTTAGTTTTTCCAGTTCGGCATTTTTGGCACTGAGGGCCGCCTTCATGACATCACCGGACGATAGCAGGCCGATAAAGCTGCCTTCTTCTTTGATCGGCAGGTGACGAATGCGAAGTCCCAGAAATTTATCCATGAGGTTGTAGAGGGTTTCATCATGTTGAGCATAGACCAAATCGGCCGTCATGTAGTTTTCGATCAGGGCCGTTTTGGGATCGAAATCGGGTTCTACTATATGAATCAAGAGGTCCCGCTCGGTCCAGATACCGGCCACGGCATCATCACGGAGGACCAGAATCGCGCCAACCTTATGGCTGCACATCTCCTGAAGTGCTTCGAATACCGTCGTCCCGACCGGTACGCAGACAATGTCGCCACCTTTTTCCTGAACCATCTCTTTAGCAGTTTTCATGGTGCCCCCCATGTAGAATGCGTGTGGTTTTTGGCTGACCTAACTAATGAAATTAGGACCTTTACAGCAGCCTGTCAATTTATCGCTGCAGGCGGGGTGCCGCCCTGAGTCGGTAGCGCGTTGATTCGAATGGAAAAGTGGCTGAAAAAGAACAACATCCGCTGGAATTGATCCGGATAGGCATTAATTTGTCTGCAGACAAACGCTCTATAGACATCAAACCATGCAATAAAGGAGTACACCATGATTCCTGATAGATTGAACCAAGCGATCAACACCCATATTAAATATGAACTAGAATCATCCTATCTATACCTTTCAATGGCTACTTATTTCCACTCCATCAACTTGGACGGTATGGCCCACTGGATGCGCTGCCAGGCGCATGAGGAGACCATCCATGCCATGAAATTCGTGGATCATATCCTGGATCGCGGGGGCGAAGTGACCCTCGTGGATCAGGAGCAGATCAAAACGCGCTGGTCCTCCCCCCTGGAAGCCTGGCAGGACGCATACGCCCACGAACAGCTTATCACCTCCCGTATAAACGATTTGACGACCATTGCCCGTGAGGAGAAGGACTACCAGTCGGAGCCGATCCTTGCTTGGTTTACCGAGGAGCAGATCGAGGAAGAGGCCACCAGCAGTAAAATCGCCGAAGAAGTTGAAATGGTGGGCGATGCCAAAGCGGCCTTGTTGATGCTGGACCGTGAATTGGGCGGACGGCCCTTTCCGGCCGGATCTCCTTTTGATCCGGCGGCCTACGGTTCCGCCGACTAAAAGCCATCTCAAAAAAGTCTATTGCCCCAATCTCGGCGTTGGGCGCTCGGTTCAAGTCCTCGAAATACTCCAGTATTCCTCTGAGTTGAACCTTGCGGCCGCCTCGATTTTGAACCATAATCCGTTTTTGAGATAGCGTCCAATAAGCGTTCGCAACAATCCCTTGCCTGAAGCCATCAGAGAAAATCTAAAAAATTGTTGCATTATATAAACATTTCGTTTATATAATGCAATAGCCTTATTTCAACAAACCACCAGGCAGTTACGAGGTTTATATGCCGTTGCAATTCGTTGAATTCCTGCAAAGAGTGTTCGCCGCCACCGGCATCGAGTCCCAGATGGAGCTGGCCGCAGCGCTGGGCATAAATCGTTCCGCCATTACCCAGGCCCGAAAAAAGGGCGCAGTGCCGGACCGATGGATTCTGGGGTTGTATCGCAAATTTGGATTGAATCCTGATTGGCTGGAAAACGGCACTGGATCTATCTTTCTAAGGAACGGTCCAGACGAAGATGCATTCACATATGTCCCCAAAGTCCAGGCCCGGCTTTGTGCCGGCGGCGGGTCCTTTGAAGTCGATGAGCAGGTAGAAGGGTATTACTCGTTTCGCAAGGCCTGGCTGACAGGCAAGGGCAGCGCGAATAACATGGTGCTGCTGGATGTGTTCGGCAACAGCATGGAACCGGAACTGAAAGACGGTGACACGGTGTTGGTCGACCAATCCCGCACGAACATCATTGCCGGCGCGGTGTATGCCGTGGGTATCGATGACACCATCATGGTCAAGCGGATTGAAAAACATCCAAACAGCCTAGTGCTGCTCAGTGACAATACCCGTTACGCGCCGATCAGTCTGGAGCGGGGGGAGATGGGCGGTGTACGGATACTTGGTAAGGTTATCTGGTCATGCAGGGAACTCCATTAGAAACGGCCTGGAAAGGCCCCTTTTTAATCAATCTCTGCGTTGGCCAGCAAATTCCAATCCTCGAAATACTATCAGTATTCCTCCGGTTGAAATTCGCTGTCCGCCTTGACCTTGATTAAAAATTGACCTTTCTAGGCCGTTTCTAAGTGTATTGTTTCTAAATTTAGAAAACCCCATGGATTGGAATTTTTTTTGGATAGTTTGTTTATATATATAAACGAAATTGTTAATTAAATGATAATATAAGGAGAGGATCATGCAAAAGAGATTCTGTGTTTGCGGATGTTCCATCTGGGTGGAGTACAATCTGGGGCCCCAGGATTGCCAGGCGGTTTTCTGGACCAGGGAAGATCGTTACGGCCGGCATATCAAACGCTGCTTCGGCTGTGGCCGTAAAATCGACATCGATATGCTCAGATAAGGAGGCGGGATGCACTTACTTAAACAACATATCGCGGTTATCATTTACGATTCGGCTGTTCTGGCAGCGTTAACAATTGGGGTATCCTTTTGCATCTTCGCAGTTGGTCTGTAGCGCCTGGCGCATAGACAATTTCCATCCATGGTAGAATGGCGAAAATTTGCCCAGCGCGTCTAAGACAGGATTCTAAACGCTGTCTCCAGATCGTCGTGGTCGCTGAAATTGCCGAGGTCTACGTCCGTAGCGATTTGCAGCTGGGGGTCCGTTTTTTCAAAAACGGCCAGACAGATGTCATCGATACGGGCAATTGACCGGCGGGCTTCATCCTGGTCAATGTGTGGTATCCGGACACCTTTCAACATCAGGGTCTCCATATTGTCGGCGGCCAGCTGTTTTTCAAATCTGGCGGCCAGCTGCAGTTGCTGCAGCAATCGGCGTTTCTTAGCCATAAAAAGGCCAAACAATTGCTCTACGGCGGGCTGTTCCGCAAAAACGGCCAAGCATAGTTCGAGGTCTGCCCGGAGAGACTTCGCAGAACGGTTCGAACGTTCTATCAGCCTGACGAAAAAAGTACTGATTGGATCGGTCAGTTCCAGGGGTGCATGCCGCAGGACAGCCTTGATTACAGCACGTTCCCGGCGGGCCAGTTTCCGGTTGATGGCTTCTATTAGGATTTCCGGTAATCGCACGGTGATTTTCAGTCCCTGTACATAGGTTTCCAGAAGATCTTTTGTGAGGTTGATTAGCGGAGCCTCTTCCTGTTCCGGAAACTTGATGGGAACGGCCAGATTCTTCCGGCTCAGGGCGGTTACCAGGCGCTGTTGGTCTTCAGCCGAGCAGCGGTGTTTCTCTATAACCGTTTCCAAGTCGGTCCGGGCAGCTTCATCCGGAGTGAACAGTAATTCGAGGAGGGACTGGGCATCGCTGATATCCGGTTCGTCCAACAGGGGGCTCAGTTCCGCGGGGCTTTCAATGGAAAACGTTGAAGAGAGAAAATGCCGGGATTCCGGCCCCATGGCAATACCAGCGGCCAGCCGCCGTTCAATCTCAAGGGCGAGTACGCGGTCGCATGCGGTCGCTTTGGGTTCCATCACTTCACATCGCTCCGTACTTTTTCAGTTTCTTATGCAGGGTTTTACGAGTGATGCCCAACCGTCGGGCGGCTTCACTCTTGTTGCCGCCGACGGATTTGAGGGTCTGCAGAATGGTCACCTTCTCCACCTCTTCCAGGGGCAGATTTTCAGATATGAACGGTGGTGGGCCAGCCGCCGCGGCTGCTTCTCCCGCAGCCTGGCTCTTAAACGGCAGATCGCCGGTATCCAAATAGGTGTCCCGAGCCAGGACAACCGCCCGTTCGACCGCGTTCATTAATTCCCTGACATTGCCCGGCCAGTCATACCGCACCAGAACATCCATAGCCTGGGGCGTGAAGCCCTTGATTCGTTTATGGTTCTTTTCGGCAAAGCTGCTCAGAAAAGCCTGGGCCAGAAGGGGTATATCTTCCCGACGATGGGCCAACTCGGGGACATTCAGCTCCACCACGTTCAACCGGTAGTAAAGGTCTTGGCGAAATTCACCGGCGGTGACCATCTCCTCGAGATTTCGGTTGGTGGCGGCTATGACCCGCACATCGACTTTAAGCACCGCTTCACCACCCACCCGGGTGAGTTCCCTCTCCTGCAGGACCCGGAGCAGCTTGACCTGCATTCCCAGTGGCATTTCGCTGACTTCGTCGAGAAATAAACTGCCATTATCTGCCTGAACAAAACGCCCCTCCTTACGCCGGTTGGCTCCGGTAAACGACCCTTTTTCGTGGCCGAACATTTCCGACTCCAGCAGATTCTCCGATATGGCCGCGCAGTTGATTTTCACTAAAGGTCCATCACGGCGGGGGCTGTTGTGGTGGATAGCACCGGCGATCAGTTCTTTCCCGGTTCCCGATTGCCCGGTAATTACTACAGTTGCCTCAGAGGGTGCCACCTGGGAAACGGTTTCCAGCAGGGCGGTCATAGCCGGTCCGTTGCCGATAATCTGTTGTCGGTCAAAACGCGAGTCTATTTCGGATTTTAGTTTCAGGTTTTCAACTTTCAGGCTGACATGCTCCATGGCCCTGTCCATGATCAATCTCAAGCGGTCAAAATCAAGGGGTTTGGTGAGGTAGTCGTAAGCCCCTTTTTTGATAGCCTCAACAGCTGTGTCGATGGAGGAATACGCGGTCATGATAATGACCGGAATGGCCGGATTGATCAGCTTGATCTGTTCCAGGGCCTCCAGGCCGGAAGTCTTTAGCATGCGAATATCCATCAGGATCAGGTCAAAAGGCTGCTGGTTCACCATCTCGATTGCCACCGAGCCATCATTGGCTTGTGAGATGTCATAGCCCCAACCGCCAATTAGGGTTTTCAGCATCGTACGGTGGGCATCATCGTCATCGACCACCAGGATAGTATGCGAATTAGTCATCGACGGCGCCTTCATTTTTTTCTGGAAAAAACAGGGTGAAGGTTGTTTCCGATCCTGGATCGCTGATAACGGAAACAGTTCCACCGTGGGCTTCCATGATATTGTGGACGATGGCCAGGCCTAAACCGGTACCGGTTGATTTGCCAGTAAAATAAGGGTCAAAAACATGGGGCAGATCTTCTTTTTGTATCCCCCCGCCATTATCCGTGACAGCAATCAGAACGCCGGGTTCCTTAATTGTTGCCTGTGCAGAGACGGTCATAGTGCCGTGGTCTGACGCCATGGCATCGATTGCATTCAGATAAAGATTCAGGAGGATCTGATTGATTTTGTCGGGATCTGCAAAAATGGACAAACTGGCATCAACTGCATCGCATTTGACCAGGAGGTTTTTTTCAGCCGCTTGAGAAGCGATCAATGCGACTGAGTTTTTCAGTATTGTATCCAGACTGATTGTCTTGCGTTCCAATTCCACCGGGCGGGCAAGTTCCAACAGCTGACCCACCACCCGATTCAAGCGTTCGACTTCACTGATCATGATGGCGGCAGTTTCAGTATCTTTGGGATTATCTACATCTCGTTCCTTGAAATAGGTTGCAAAACCTTTGATGGAGCTCAGGGGGTTGCGGATTTCATGGGCGACGCCGGCCGCCAAACTGCCCAGGGAGGCCAGTCGCTGGCTGCGTGCGATTTCCTTGCGCAGGGCCCGGATTTCGGAAAGGTCCCTTATTAAAAAGATCGTGCCCATGAACCTTCCCTCGCGATCATGCCAGGCAGAGGCATTCAGTCCAATAGTGATCCTGCCTGCAGGTTCGATGCGACATTCCACCTCGCGCTCAATTGCGTTTTGTGAGCTCTCTAGAGCATTTAAAGTTTCGACCAGTTGGGGTGACAGTACCCCCGAGGCGGAGCGACCGATAAGCTGGTTTGACTGCAGCCTGAAAATCCGGGTGGCCTCAGGATTGATAGAAGCTATCCGGTTATCAGCCCCAATGGAAATGAGCCCAACCGGTAAATTGTCGACCAGGCTGTCTGAAAATGATTCGATGCGTTTGAGGGACGCCCGGGTAACTCGATATGTATGGGTCATAAACAGCAAGGTTACCCCGGCAAATCCGACGAGCAACAAAATCGCGGCCATAAATACGCTATGGCGCGTATCAGCTGCCAGGGTTTTTTCCACTTCGGTCATATCGAGACCAACAAAAATTATCAAATCGCCCGGGTGTTCTTCTTCAAAGGGTCTCATCATCATGTGGTGACGCCCCCTCATCCCCCCGGGCCCCCGGGCCGGCCTGAATTTACGATATATTTCAAATATATTTTTTGAGCCGGTCCCTGTTTCGATGATGCGGTAGATCTCGGTAGCAGCGTCCAATACCCGTTTGAGATCAAGGTCTGCACCGTGACGTCCTTTGATTCGGTCGGGACTACTGTGGGCAATGATCCGGCCCATGTTATCGGTGACCATCAGGTAGATAATATCAGGCTGTCGCGCTGTTTCCATCAGCAAGCGCTGGAGGTGGCGATTGCCCCACTGGCGCATCATCATGCCCGCTCTGGTCCCTGCCTCGAATGACCGTATCAGGGCAGCCCCCTTGGCCAATAATTGCCGTCGGCTGGCCGCATTTTGGCGATTGATGTCTTCATAGGTTACAAAGGCGAGCAGCGGCAACAGGATGAGGGCGGCGCCTATCAACCCCCAGGGTGGGACTGTGGTCAAAATTTTTTTGAAGACTCCGTTCGCTTTCATTCCATCCTTAGGAAGCAATCAATATGCCAATTATTTAAGAAAGTTATATTGTGGACCGCTTGCCGCTGAAATCAAGGCTTCATAGCTGTCATCGAAGAAGCTGCAGTATCGCATCAAGCGTTCTTCAGCCCAGGGTGGGTATTAATTACCCGGCTGGGTACCCTGGATTGCGTCCAACCGGGTAAAAAGTATCCACCAGGATGGCGTCCTTGGCAACTCATTTTTTTTTATACACAGGTTTTGCATGGGGCTTAATTAAAAATTCAAATACATACAGAGGTTTATGTCTGTAATCCCAAAATTGGCACATGGCTTGCTCTTAACGAAAACAGAATTCGAAACAACGCGTCGTGAACCTGAAACCATTAATAGGAAAAGGAGTTTTGCCATGAAAAAAGGATTCATCTTTACGGGGATTGCAGTTGCAGCCATGGTTTTGTTTTCAACCTACGCATTCGCTGACGGCGGTTGGGGTTGGGGACGTCATCATAGAGGCGGTGGCTACCACATGGGACCCGGCTATCAGATGATGGGCCCTGGATACGGGGATGAAGACCGTGGCCGTTATGGCCGGGGTTACCGAAGCTGGGGCAACCTGAGTGAAGAAGATACCCAGAAACTTGAAACCCAGCGCGAGGCTTTCTTCAAGGATACCGAAAAACTGCGGCGTTCCATTCACCAGACCCGTCTGGAGATGAAAGCGGAAATGGCCAAGGAAGATCCCGATCGCGGTAGATTGTCCGATCTTCAAAAAGAGCTTTCCAATTTCCAGGCTGAGTTTGACCAGAAACGTCTGGATCATCGATTGGAAATGAAGAAACTGCTGCCTGACAATTATCGCGCCGGCGGCGGCATGGGCCGCGGCCGCGGCTGGGGACGGGGTCCCGGCTATGGCGGCGGCTGCTGGTAGAGCCAGGCACAACCTCTAAAACAACAACGCCGGGATAATTTCAGTCCCTCTGCTTGAAATCATCCCGGCATGACCAAACCGGTTCCAGAATTCAGGAATACAATCCGCGCTCAAAGCAGGGCCTTCCTCCATGCTGCCTCAGCATTCACCCTGAGTTGTGAGTTGCACCCTTCCTGCAGATAAACCCTGCTGAATTATCCTGGATTGGGAACCGGTTTTTACTATATTGTCAACCAGTCCATAGCCTCCGGAATTGATTCAAATGTCTCTATCTCAAAATTGACAACCCCCTCAGAGAGAATGGAAACCATGCGGGACAGGCCCAAATCCACGGTTTGCGAGATGACAATGGCGGTTTTGCCCTCCGCGGGGCGCCGGCCCGGATGCTGCCGGAAATAGTCGATCAGCAAATCGATGTCTTCGGCCGAAAAGCGTTTACCACTTAGCTTGCGAGCATCATAGAGCTCCAGTCGCGTGGGCCCCATGGCGCCGTAGGCATTCAGGGCCTTGATGAATTCCGGAAGTGTAACCGCACCGGCCAAGGTGATCCGGGTGAGTTCTTCAATGTCAGAAGGTTGAATAGTGACGGGCATACAGCTCTTTTCATGTCTGTCGAGGTTAATACCAGCTTTTTATTACAATATTCAGTAAAGTGCAAATTTTAGGTGAGAGCAGTCCACCTCGCGGCCGGAACGGTCGCTGTCTAACTTTATTACCGCCCGGTCTGGGGGAGCGTAAAAACTGCTACCCCCCAGGCTTTGTGCCCACGTGGACTGCCATGGTTCCGAGCATGAACTGGCGGTAGCGCACGCTTTGAAACCCTGTTGCCGTCAGGCCGGCAGCCAGTTCACCCGGCGTCATGAAGGCTTCCGTTGATTCAGGCAGGTAGGTGTAAGCGGACCGATTACCGGAGATGATCTGGCCCAGGAAGGGAATCACCGTTTTCAGGAAAAAGAGAATCAGTGGTTTCAGGGGGCCCTCTCCCGGTGGAGATGTGTCCAGACAGATCAGCCGGCCGCCCGGTTTCAAGACCCGGTATTGTTCCGCAAAGGCCCGTTGCCAATCGGCGACGTTCCTGATGAGATAGCCGGACGTGACGGCATCAAAGTGATTTTCGGCAAACGGCAGGTGCAGGGCATCCGCTGCACACCAATTGATCCGGTCGCCGCCGGCACGGAGCCGCCCCACCTGCATCATGGCCAGGGTGAAGTCGGAAGCGGTAATGTCTGCGGTGGGGTTTTGTGTGCTTGCCGCCAGGGCGATACTGCCGGTTCCGGCACCGGCATCCAATAGCCGACCACCATGGGGCAGGCGGGCTTCTCGGACGACACAGTGACGCCATACCCGGTCCTGCCCAAAGGTCATCAGAGTATTCATCAGATCGTAGCGCCCGGCGATCTGGCCGAACATGCTGCGGATGGAAGAACCCCAGTCGGATGGTTTGTGCTTTTTGGTATCGGCCGGTAGACTTTCGTGATTAGGTAACATGAGTTCCGGTTAGTCTACATCCAGAGTCAACTCTTCAGGCCACTCCCGGTTATGACCATCTGCGGGGCCTTTTATGGCGGCATCTATGGCGGCCCGGCCGTCGCGCATCAGCAGGTCGCGGCCGGGATCGGTATTGTTGAAGAGCTTCCAGAGCATTAGCGACGGATTGTCCAGGTCTATGGCGGCATCGAACATCAAAAACAATGAGTAGGCCGCCAGGCCTGGTGATGCCAAGAGGGCGGCGGCGATATCCTGCCCGCTGACGTGGGCGGCCTTGTCTATATTCACCGCCAGCACCCGGTGGCCGCCCTGCGGGACTTGCCGGTCGGCCAGCAGGGGGCGGCATCCGGTCACAGCCGGGCAGGCTTGCCGGGCCGCCTTCATCAATTCCTGACCCTCCGGCGCCGAGCCTTTGGAGCTCCGTAGTTGTCGCGGTGGTTCATCCCCTACCCGGGTGGTGAGATCGATTCCGATTTTGTTACCGAAATTTACGTTGGGGGAGGAGTGGTCCAGGACATCAAGGACCCCTTTGGAGAGGGTCACATCGGTTTCCAGGTCCAGCTTCGAAACCAGTTCGGCCAGCACCGCGGCGGGATCCTGCGGATTGACCGTTTTATCCACAATGACAATGGCCTTGCAGAAACTCATCTGGCCCTGGCCCCACAGCCCGCTCATGATACGCGGCGCATGACAGGCGTAGCCTTTGTCCAGGGCGATGATGACGATGTTGTGAAAAACGCCCTCCCAGGGAAACCAGTAGTCGACGATTTCGGGAAAGACGGTTTGCAGCATGGGCAGAAACAATCGTTCCGTGGCTTTGGCCAGGTAGCAGTCTTCCATGGGCGGCGGGCCTACCAGGGTGGCACTGTAGACCGGGTTTTTACGGTGTGTGACCGCCGTTACATGAAACACCGGGTAATCGTCCGCCAGGGAGTAATATCCGGTGTGGTCGCCAAAAGGGCCCTCCAGCCGCATTTCGCCGGGGTCCACATACCCTTCCAGCACGAATTCCGCCTCGGCCGGCACTTCTAAATCATTGGTCAGGCACTTGACCATGCGAACCGGTTTTTTGCGGATGAACCCAGCCAGGAGCATTTCGTCAATACCGCGGGGCAGGGGGGCTGTCGCCGCGTAAGTAGTCGCCGGATCAGCGCCGATGGCCACAGACACAGGCATGCGCTGGTTGGCCGCCACGTATTCGCTATAGTAATGGGATCCATCCTTGTGGATGTGCCAGTGCATCCCCGTGGTGTTGCGGTCGAATATCTGCAGCCGGTACATGCCGACATTGCGTTTACCGCTTTCCAGGCTGCGGGTGAACACCAGGGGCAACGTGACGAAGGGGCCGCCATCCTTGGGCCAGCAATGCAGGACGGGCAGCTGGCGCAAGTCCACACCCGCGCCGGTGTGCACCACCTCCTGGCAGGGGGCTTGTTTCCCCTTGAAGGTTCGGGGGATGAACTTGGTGGCCGTGATGGCCATGGGAATGATATTCAGGGCTTCTTTCAGGCTGCCCGGCGGGTTGAAATCGATGTATTCCCGCACCCGGTCGGCCAATTCATCCAGATCGCTCACCCCCAGGGCCAGGCAGATGCGTCGCGGGCTGCCGAAGATATTGGTTGCGACCGGAAAACGGTAGCCGGTTACATCTTGAAAGTAAAGCGCCTGACCGCCATCCGGTTTCTTGGATTCCTCGTCCGTATAGCGACTGATATCCAAAAAGGGCGATACCGGCGCGGTGATAATCTTAAGTTCACCGCTGGCTTTGAGCGTCTTGAGAAAATTATCCAGGTTCGGATAGGCGGTTTTCATTTTTTATAGTTTCCCCAGGCCGATTATTTCATCTACCAAAATTCCCAGAAACAAAACGACCGAAATAGTGCTGTTCACATTAAAAAAGGCAATGTCGATTTTACTTAAATCCTCCGGATTGACCAGACGGTGCTCAACAATGAGCAGCGCGCCGATACACAGCGTGGTTCCGTAGTATACCAGGCCCAGATCAAACGCGAGGCCAACGCCCAACAAAAAGCCCCAGGCCAGCAGGTGAATGGCCCGCGCTATGAGCAGGGCCTTGCGGATCCCGAACCGGGCGGGGATGGAAAACAAGCCTTCCTGCCGGTCGAACCCGGTATCCTGGCAAGCATAGAGAATATCAAATCCCGCGATATATGTGAGCAAAGCCAGGCTGAGAAGTAAGATGGGGCTATAAAAGCTGTTGGTCAAGGCAATCCAGGCACCCAGTGGGGCCAGGGAGATGGCAAACCCCAGGTACAGGTGGGCCAGCCAGGTAAACCGTTTGGTATAAGAGTACAGACAGAGTATGGCCAGGACCGGGACGGACAGAACCAGGCAAAGTTTGCCCAGCATGGCAGCGGCCACGATGAACACCCCGGCCGATACGGCTACGAATATGACCGCAGCTTTCAAACTTAATTTGCCGGCCGGTATTTCACGCATGGCGGTGCGTGGGTTGCGGGCATCGATCCGGGCATCCACGATCCGGTTAAACCCCATGGCGGCCGAGCGAGCGGCGACCATGGCAATCAGGATCCAGAACAGGCTGTAGAAGGTGATGGGTACCTGACGGTTGGCCAGCACAACGGCCGCCAGAGCGAAGGGCCGCGCAAAAATTGTGTGGCTGAATTTGATCATCCGGCCATAGGTCAGGATATGGTTTCCCACGCCGGTTCGCGCCGGCTTCACCTTGTTGGAGTCGGTATCCATAATAACCTGTCCATTTATCGTTTTTTAGAGGGGGTGTCCAGATCTTAAAATCTATATCGGAATCGGGATCGAAATCGGTTTTCGAATGTCGGAGTGCACTGCTTTCCGACAGCGTTATTGTTTTTGAAACCGATCTCAATGACGGCCCGTTGTATTGAATGGAGCCTGGATCCGGCATTTAATACCTGGGATTAAGAGGACTTTCCCGAATGCGCCAGGTCTTTCATCCGCGTAATCATCGTCCAGGAAAAGCCTTCCCGGCGGCAGGGGAAGATGGCGTTATTGGTGAAAACTGGATCCGCGGCGAGGTCGTAGCGCGATGCGGACAGCGCTGATTTCCACAGGGGGGTATGGGGCATGGGTGAGTAGTAAGTTGGAATAGGCGTAATACCGCTGGCCAATACGGTCTGGATCGACGCCTCGATAGCGGCATCATCCTGGTTCGGCAGGCCTACCAGCAGGTAGGCCCCGATCTGATCGGCGCTGAAGCCAGCTCGTTTCAGGCAATCAACCGCCCGCTTGAATTCGGATTCGGTTACTTTCCAGTCCAACTGGTCGCGTTGATCGAAGGCGGTGGTTTCCAGGCCCAACCGCAGGGTGGTAAAACCGGCCTTGAACATCAAACCGGCAGTCTCAGCGTTGATATTGCGGATATGCAGGGCATTCGGTGTGTGAAATCGTAACGCCAGGCCGGTGTCCACGATGCCCTCCAGCAACGGGATGGCATGCTGTTCGGCCTCCATAAGCAGGGCGTCGTCGTAAAAGGCGAAATCGCGTACACCCCAGTGACGATGCCAATGCACGATTTCCCGGACAACTGCTTGCGGACTGCGGCGAAGCTGCCGGGGATTGAGAAATCCGGAGGCGCAGTAGGCGCATTTGAACGGGCAACCCCGGGAAGTCTGGAGCGGGATATAGCCGATCTTGGTTTGCAGGTCGAAGGCCGGATAGGGATACGTATCCAGGTTGTCCGGGTCGAAACGGGATGGGCCGGCCTGGCCGGTGTGCTCCGCCGCCAATTCCAGAATACGGCTTTCCCCCGGTCCGGTGAGGAGGCCGTCCGCTCCGGAAAATTTGGCCGCGTGGTCCGGGTACAGGGTGGCGTAAATGCCCCCGAGCACAATCGGGATGTCTGGAAAGGCCCTTTTCAGTTCCGCTATCGTTGCGATAACGCCGGGATACCAATAGGTCATCAGGGACGTCACCAGGATTAGATCCGGTTTTGATGTCGCGCGCAAATCCTGCCGGAGCCAATCCGGCTCGATACCGTAGCGTGAGTAAGTGCGCGGGATATCCTCCAGTCCGGTTGGTTTGGGCAGCGGCACTTTATGGTAAGGCCCGCGCCCGTGGCGCTGGCAAGGGTCGCTTTGCGGGGCTTTGGGGTGAAAGCGGTCCAGACAATCGATGTACGTTACGCGGTATGCGTGTTGACGCAGGATGGCGCCCAGGGTGAGTAATCCCAGCGGCTGCGCCCAGACGTCATAGGCGGCAAAATCATGAATCCAGGGATTGACGAGCAGAATGCGGGCCCCGTCGCTGGCGGCCTCGGATGGATCGGGTATCATTTCAATTCTGCAAAATAAGCCATGGAGGTTTTTTTCAACTCTCGGCGGCTGAATAGAAGCGAATAGGTGTTTACTTGGGCTTTGGCGGCCATATCCGCGGCAATCTGGTGACATTCCGTTTCGCTGGTGGCATGGATCATGGTGTACAAATTATAGGGCCAGCGCTCTTGCGGGTTACGGCGATAACAGTGCGATACCTGGATAAAACCAGCCAGGGTACTGCCGACTTCCTCAATTCTGTCCTCCGGCACCTGCCAGGCCACCATGGCGTTGGCGGAAAAACCGGATTTCTGATGGCGCAAGGTGGCCCCGAAGCGGCGGATGACGCCCCGGGCACACAGCCCCTCGAGAATTGCGAGCAGTTCTGCGGTGGTGATACCGAGCTGTTCCGCTATGCGGTCATACGGGCGCGCGGATATTTCAATATCTCCCTGGATTGCGGCGATTACTCTTTTTTCAATGTGGGTCAACATGTTGGTCATTCTCTGTTTATTCAATCCTCTAAACCCTGGTACTCGGGGCCAGTTCAGCGATAGTAGGCTGTGCCGTAAGCGCATTATTCTCGCGCAGAGACGCCAAGGCGCAGAGAACATCAAAACCAGTATTTGGTCGCACCATCGTGCGAAAAGCCACTTCAGGGCCCTTTGGGTTTTAATCCAGCGTAGCGGGATAATAATTGTGGTTTTCTACGCGCCTCTGCGTCTCTGGCCGGCGAGCGGCATTCCCCGCTTTTTGATTTTTTGAATGTGGGTCACGCGATGCAAAGTTTTGCCTTTGTGTTTTAATAGTGAAGCCCCTTTTCGGGGCAGCCCAAAGCCTGGCCCTCTGGGCCAGGATTTTCTAAACATCTAAGCAGATTTCTTTTCAGGAAACAATCCCAAGATTTCTTTCTCGCTTGCACCGCAAACCCCTCGTTCGGTGATGAAGCCAGTGACCAGACGCGCCGGGGTGACATCAAATGCAGGGTTCCCGGCCGGGCTGTCGGCCGGCGGCACCAGAACTTCACAGACCTCCTTGCCGGCCAGTCCCTGGATGTAGCGGATTTCATTCGGATTGCGATCTTCAATGGGAATTTCATGAACCCCGTCTCGCAGGGTCCAGTCAAAAGTGCTGGACGGCAGGGCCACGTAAAAAGGGATGTTGTTGTCTCTGGCAGCCAATGCTTTCAGATACGTACCAATCTTGTTGGCTACGTCGCCGGTATAGGTAGAGCGGTCCGTACCGGTTATGACCAGGTCTACCTGCCCGTGCTGCATGAGGTGACCACCGGCATTGTCGACAATGACGGTGTGGTCGATTCCGTATTTGCCCAATTCCCAGGCTGTCAGCCGGGATCCCTGGTTCAAAGGCCGCGTTTCATCCACCCAGACATGGATATCGAGGCCGGCGTCAAAGGCCGCATACATGGGGGCGGTGGCTGTGCCCCACTCGATGCAGGCCAGCCACCCGGCATTACAGTGGGTGAGGATATTGACGGTTTTGCCCTTTTTCCGCCGGCTAATCTCTTCGATCAGCGGCAGGCCGTGAACGCCGATCAGGCGGCAGTTTTCGGCTTCTTCTTCGGTGACGGATGCAGCTTCAGCTGCTGCTGCCGCGGACCTTTGACCGATGTCAGCTTCCGCTAAAACAGCCTGTAATACGCGGTCAACACCCCATTCAAGGTTAACGGCCGTGGGCCGCGCCGCTTTCAGCCGGGCGCACTCCACATCAAGATAGGCGTTTCCCGCGCGTCCATCAGGTGCATTCAGCACGGCCAGGTATACTCCCCAGGCCCCGGTGGCCCCGATCAGCGGTGCCCCCCGAACATACATTTCTTGAATGATGGTGATGGTGTCATCCACATCCTGCACATCCGCGACCACAAATTCATGGGGCAGCAAGCGCTGGTCGATGACCTGCACCGTTCGGCGGTTTTCATGCAGCCAGATCGGTCTGATTTCGTTGCCGTCTACTTTCATAATGTTTATCACTTTCGGTTAGAACTTATTCGGATTTTAAAACACCTTACTCAGGGTCGGGTCAACGACATTCGGCTACGCTAGTATAATTGTACCCAGGTTGTTTAGGCTGTAGGCTGAAGGCTGTGAGGTAGTTCCTCACCATGATTGGAAATCATGTATGGGGGGTGTTAGCCATCCGCCATTAGCTCTTAGCTGATATGCAAAGACGGATAGCTAATCGCTAACTGCTAAACGCTATACCCCGAGGTTTACCTACAGTCTAAATGCCTATAGCCTATCAGCCTGAATCCGGCGTCGCCCAAAGTGGCCTCTTTCGATGGCAATTCTAGCACTGGCCCTCTGGACCAGGAATGTTTACACGAACATAACCGGCGGCCGGTTCGAGGTCCGGCCGCCGGTCGTAAGTTGCATACCATGTTTTGATAAAGGGGGTCAAACCGCAGTGGGAAGACGAGGTGCGGCGTGGCGCGTCCGCTCAGCCATCCTTTTTCAATTGATCGATTTCCGTTTGCAGCGATAACAGCTGTTCGGTTGTATACCGCAGACGCCCGGCCAGGATTTCGGCGAAGCCGCGGAAGATGAGATATCGGAACATATGGGTATCGGATCTGTTTTTACCGTCGATAACGGACAGATCGATTTCGACGCATTTCACCTCGCTCAAGGCTTTCACGCTGGCCGATCGGGCCTTGTCGCCGATTGGCCCCATCTCGCCGAACACATCCCCGGTCCTCTGCAGGGTCATGAGTTCGTGGTCATCCTTAATGACCTTGACCTTGCCGGAGATCAGGTAGAAGATCAGTTTACCCATGGTGCCTTCTTCAAATATAACATCACCGGCACTGAAAGCCCTGGTCTGGCTGGCGGCCATCAGATCCTTGAGATCATCGCCGTCCACGGATTTCAGAGCCGGGATGCGCATCAACTGGTTGATAATTTCATTGTTGCTATCCAAAAACGCCTTGTCGATCATGATTGATTTCCTCATTCATTACTTTTAGGCTGGCTTGGCCGGGTTCCGGTATTCATCCACCCGACGAAAGGCGTCTACCAGCAACTCCAGGGTGTTGAGCTTGACGACCACCATCCAGGAAAGGTTGATCTTTGCATCCCGGTACTGGAAATCACCCTCCGACCACAGGAAGAGGTTGTAGATGATCTCTTCGACCTGGCGGTACATGTACTTTTCAAGATCCTTGACCGTGATGTGGCCTTCATCTATCAGGATGCGCCCGATGGCCTGCCGTCGTTCCCGAGCCAGTTCCAGGCTATTCTCCAGAATCTCTTTGGTAATCAGCCCGTCGGCGATGAGCAGGCTTCCCAGCCGAGCCTCCTTCTTGGACTTGATGGCATAAATGATGGCGCCTTCCAGGTAAAAGATCTGATATTCTTCCTTTTCCCGGAATACCCGCAGGATTCCCGTCTTGTGTTCATTGCACAGCCGCTGAATGATACCATAGAGCGATACGGTTTGTATGCTGCCTTGCAAAGTCATGTGCAGGCGTGACTCCCTTTGGTTGCTTTCTCGCTGAATACAAGATCCGGGGTGCGGCCCATCGTTGTCTGTTGCGCGATGCAGTGAGCTTTGGAAAGCCCGTTCGTGGCCAATTTGCGCGCAGAACCATTTGGAAAGATAACATGATGAGCCTTCGATTCTTTAGCAAGTATGACTTACATATCATGATTACGGGAAGCTGGTCAAACCATGCAAGCGGTAGCAAAAAGGTAGGCCGCTGATGGCACGCGGCGTCGAACCGCAGCAGCTGTTTGCGCTTGACAAGCAAGTTCTATGTTGGTAACCTATTGTTTCTGCATACAATAATCGCAGTCTCGGGCATACGCAACTTTAACTTGAAGGTGTGGTTATGATCATCCACTATTCTCTCCCGGATGGGAAGACGGCCACATTTGAGACGAAAGCCGACACCGTCATTCTTGGCCGGAACCCCTGTGACGATTCTCCGGTGGATCTCGCCTTCGATACAGATGAATATATCTCCCATCAACATGCCCGGTTGACCTTTGAGCACAATCAATTCTGGGTGGAAGACCTCAACAGCGCCAACGGAACTTGGGTCAACGGCGTTTTGGTTGCCCGCAAGACCCGGGTCATCGAGGAGGACCGGATTCGGATCGGCTGGACCCGCTTGAATGTTAAGACGGGACCAGCGGCCGTCGCCGAGGAGGTTGACGCAGACGAAGAGTTTGCCACCGTCATCAGGGACACGGAAGATGAAGCCGGCGAAATCAGGCAGCTGACCGCAGAGGCAGATGACGAAACTGATATCGAGGCGCCTTTTGTTCAGCCGGTTGAGTCCGTGGCCGACGATGGTACGGCTGCCGTAGCTCTGGATGGGACCAGTGACCAACCCCAGATAACGCCGCAGTTGCAAACGGCTGCGGGTGGGCAAGTCGGGGTCTCGATCCAGGAGCCAAAACCGGTTCGTGCCCCGCCCGATCGTGATCAGGCTGCCGAGCCATCCAAAATGCAATCAGCGGTCGATTCCTGTACCGAGGAGAGTCTCACCACACGTCCTTATGTGGTCCCTTCATTTGCGCAACCTGACCACGCTTCTTTGCCGGAATTGGGACCGCTAGAGGCCTTGAGTGAACTCAGCGCTTTAATCGGCGGTGCTGAGTCGCTGGCGGACCTTATGCCCGTGCTCGAAGCAAAACTGCCCCAGTTGATCCCCAACGCCACGCGCGGGGCAGTCCTGCTGCCGGATGAAAGAGGCAAGCTGCTGCTCAAAGCGCATTGGCCCCAGGGGGAACATTCGGTCAGCATGACCTGGGTCAGACAGGCTTTTGAAAACAAAGAAGCGTTTTTATGGTCCATCCCGGAGGAAGATGCAACTGCCGACGCCACGCCCCACAGTGCTTACTTTTACAAAGTCCAGTCTGCCATTTATGTGCCGCTGACAAGTGGGTCTGAGGTGCTTGGGGTCATGTATGTGGACAATCATCTGATCCGTGCGGCCTTTTCTCAGGCCGATCTTGAACTGATGAAGGTCCTGGCCGGACAGGCAGCCCAGTTTATCAAGCTGAGGGTATTGGCTCGGGAAGATCACCGGCAAACCAGCATCCGGTCGACTTTTTTAAGACAGTTTCCCCCCAAAGTCGCGGAAAGACTGGCCAGCAAGTACGGTCGCGAGAAAATCGGGGGGGAGAAAGTCGATCCGGTAACCATTTTGGTATCCGATGTGCGCAACTTTACCGCCCTCTCAGCGGAAATGGACCCGGATGCGATTGTGCGGATGATCAACGAGATGTTCGATGCCCTGGTGCCGATTGTCTTCGAGTTCGACGGGGTGGTGGATAAATTTGTGGGCGATTCGGTACTGGCCGTCTTCGGCAGCCCGGAACCGGATGACCAGCAATGGGAAAAAGCGGTCCGCGCCGCCCTTGAAATGCAAAATGCCATTCGCATGCTGGGCGAAGGGCGCCGGGCGCGACGGCTGCCGGTGTTTGAAATAGGCATCAGTATTCATTCCAGAGCAGTCATCCACGGGTTTATCGGCTCCCAACAGAGAACCGAATACACCGTTATTGGAGATGCCGTGAATAAAGCGTCCCGTTTTTGTGACGGGGCCGGGCCGGGTGAAATAGTGATCAGCGAACCGGTGTTTGAACAGGTCTTCGACTTCGTAGATGTGGTTCCCAAATCCATCAAAACCAAACATGCGGACGTGGAGCCAAATTTGAAGGCCTATGTGGTCAAAGGTATCCGGGACATGGGCAGTTGAACCCGGTCCGCGAGCGGTTTTTCCGCAATCTACTGCGAAAGACGCCCAGGGTGAAATAACTTTCCGGCCGCACAACATTTTAGCCATCCGATTGTTGCTTTCCGATTACCAGCGTTAATCCCCCCAGGTCGCCACATTTCCCTTGGTTGACACTCGAATATTCCTATTCTATAATTCTTCTTTGGGTGCTAAAGTTTCCAACGTCATCTATCCTTGCAAATGTAGTCACAGAAAGCGACGTGGTCGTTTTCAATAGGGAGAAGCCTGCCATGGAGGAAAAGTATACCAGGAATAAATACGGTATTGCACTGCTGATCTGCCTGGCGGTAATTTTTTGGTGGTGCTCACTTGCCGCGGCTCAATCCCTTGGAAAGGTAACCCTCAATTATATTGAAGCATCAACGGCGGCTGACCAGCGTTCAAATAAGGTCAGTGTTTATGTGACTGTCTCCGATACGGATGGCAAGACGATTCCGGGATTGCCCCCAGACGCCTTTAACGTCATCGAGGACGGCCGGCCGGTTACCGATCTGTCTGTATCCAGGGCCACGGACGCCATGTCCGTTATCCTGGCGATCGATACCAGCGGTTCCATGCAGGCCATCGGAAAATCGGGCCGCTTTTCCATGGAAGCGGCCAAAAGTGCGGCCATCGAATTCATTTCCAGGATGGGTGCCTCCGATCGGATCGCCCTTTATACGTTCAACAATGAACCCCAATTACGGCAAGATTTTTCTACCAACCACCAAACGGCAATCGATGCCGTCCAAGAAATTGCCGCCCAGCCCAATGCCGCCACCTGCCTATATGACACGGCCTTCGAGGCCATAAAGAAAGCAGCCGAGATTCCCCGGGGGCGGCGCGCCATCATTCTGCTTACGGATGGCCGCGACGAGAAGGGCAAGCAAGCCTGTAGCCGCTATACCTCCAATGATGTCATCGACGCGGCCACGACCAAAACCATCCGGGTACCGATCTATACAATCGGAGCGGGACCCCGGGTGGATGAACGCGAACTGGGCCGCCTGGCCAGTTTTACCGGAGGGCGCTACCTTCAGGCAGCTTCCATGGATGACTTAGGGGGGTTTTTTCGGGCCCTGGCCGGACAACTGAAGAACCAGTACGTATTGAATTATAACAGCCGGACCCCCAGCGGCGAACATTCGCTTGTCTTGAAAGTCAACCACAACCAGGCCACTATCCAGGACGAAAAACGTTTCTGGTCGCCGCCCCTGCCGGTCCTGAAACCACCCACGGTCACTTTTAAACAGCCCGGGTTTACAGGGCCGGTCAGCGGGACTGTTGATTTGAAACTGACGGTTGACCCTGACAATGCGATCAAAAAAGTTCGGTATTACGTGGATGCGCTTCTTAAGCAGGAATTAACCAGCGCCCCCTTTAAGACGTTTCAATTTGACACGCGCGGATTGCCCGGCGGTTTACATATCATCCGCGCCGAGGTTATCGATACCTATGGTCAATCGGTATCCGCCGAGATATCCGTGAATGTCAAAATGCCGCCCCCAGCGCCCACTGAAAAACCAGCCCAACCCACAGCACCACCGGCGACCGACAGCGGCATGAACACCGCCCTCATCGCCGCAGCTGTCGTTGCCTTAGTGGTGATTGCCGCTTTGCTGGGTTGGTCCTTGCGCAAGCGCGCCTCAGCGGCTGCAACCGATGTCCGGCAACCATCTCCAGAGCTCCCGGCCGCCCCCCAGTGGGAAGACGACGGCGACGAAACCATGTTCATGCCGGATGTCGAGGCTTCTCCCGGAGCAGATGGCGAGGCTACCTTGACGGTTATCGAGTGCGACGGCCTGCCAGCGGGACAGGTATTTACGATCAGCGGCACGACCCGGGTGGGGCGGACCGCGAAAAACGATATCGATATTCCGGACAAGTCCGTTTCCCGGAAACACGCAGAAATTTTCTTCGAGAAAGACGCCTACCATATCCGGGATCTGGGCAGCGTCAACGGTCTGAAGGTTGACGATGAGCGTGTCTCCCTGGGCGGCATGCTCTTGACAAACGGGGTCCACATCCGGTTCAGCCCGCAAACGGTCCTGGAATTCAATTGGAATGCCCCGGCGGCTCCTGAAGATGAGGTCGATTTTGATGATTCGACCGCCATTTATGAGTAGCCACGCCCTAAACTTCTACAATTGAACGCTCCCCACAGCCATGGCCGGCCGGATTTCCGCTACGTGCTTTGGCAGCACGCCCCTTCTAAGCCAGGGGAATCCAAAGCCTTGTCCTCAGGGACAAGATTCTTTAATTATTTTATAGTGGTTAGAGGCAGGCAAAGTCCCTTTGCCAAAACTCTGATTTTTTGATATACAAACCTCTTTTTATGTTCAAATAACAGCATGGGGATGGATGGACCCCATCTATCAAAGAAGAGGGATGCAAAATAATATGGGTAAACAGTTTAAGGGTATTTTGGGGTATACAGTTGTATTGTTGCTGCTTGTTTTGGGGACTTTTTACGTGATCAGTCATATTCACACCGATGCCGCACCTGTGGCGCGGGCCGCCGACCAGCCGCGAATGGATGCCGTCTGGCCCTGGGATGAATTCTTTCTGCTCCCGGATAAGACTCATAAAGTCGGCAAGGTCTGGCTGACCTACCGCGGGAAAGTCGACGCCGATCATTTCCTGATCGATGTAACCATCCCTGATCTCGATCCGGAGATGTATTACCGCCACAAATTGAGTATCGCGGCTGCACGCAAGGGTTTTTCACTGGTGGGCGAAGATTATCGTCTGTTGAAAATAAAAGAATCAAGTATTCAGTTGCAGCGTGGCTGAGGCAAAATAAGGTACCGGAGGATTGCATGAACCTGCTGAAAGGTTTTGGCTTTGAGCTGCCGACCCGGATCGATTACGGTCCGGGCGCAATCCGGACATTGCCGCAAGTTCTCGCCCAATTCAATTTGCAGCGCATTCTGTTGGTGACTGATCCAGGCGTGCAGGCCGCCGGTTTGCTGGATCCTGTATGTGCTCAGCTGGATCAGGCCGGGATCACCCACGCATGCTTCAGCGAGGTTGCTGCCAATCCAAAGGATTTCAACGTAACGGCGGGTGCCACCGTCGCCCGTGATTTCGGGGCCGACAGTCTGATCGCTATCGGTGGCGGCAGCCCGATCGACTGCGCCAAGGCCATGGCTATTTGTGCCACCCACGACGGTGCCCCTCGGGATTTTGAAAAGGGTCGCAACGTTACGGAGGCGGTGTTGCCCCTGGTGGCCGTGCCCACGACGGCCGGCACGGGCAGTGAAGTCACGTTCAGCTCCGTCATCACGGATTCTGAGGAAAATTACAAATTCAGTATCCGGCACACCCTCATAGGACCGGTCGTGGCCCTCGTTGATCCGGAGTTGACCATCTCCATGCCACCGGCCCTGACTGCGTCCACGGGTATGGATGCCCTGACCCATGGTATCGAGGCGTATACGGCCACGGTAGCAGAGCCGCTGGCGGATGCCGCCGCGTTGTATGCGATTGAGCTAATCAGTCGGTATCTGCGGCCGGCGGTTGAAAACGGTCAGGACCTGGAAGCCCGCGCCGGCATGCTCATGGGCAGCCTCCTGGCCGGAATTGCCTTTTCCCACGCGGATGTGGCTGCCGTGCACTGCATCGCAGAAGCCCTGGGCGGACGCTACGATACCCCCCATGGGCTTTGCAATGCCGTGGTGCTGTCGGCCATGATGCGCTACAACCTGGACTGGTGTCGGGCACGGTATGCCCGGGTTGGGGTGGCTATGGGCCTGCTCCCCGCGGACGAAGCCCGTGGGGCCGCGAATGCGGTTGAGGCTGTCGAGCAGTTGGCCCGTGATGTCGGCTTGCCCAGTTTTTCCAGCTTTGGGGTCGACCCGGTCGATTTTGAAATCCTGGCTGAAAATTCTGTTAAAAACGGTAGCAACCCCAGCAATCCCCGTCCCATGGCGTCAACGGATTATCTGGCCGTCCTCGAGGCGCTGCAGGCTGGTACCTGAGCCTCCGTTTGCAATTCAAGTGATAATCCCTTATTGTCATCCCCGGAAAGTTATTTAGAAGCGATTTCAAAACCTTTAATCGGGCTCAAGGTGCGGCGGACGTGAGGTTTATACCGGAGGTGCCAGCGCAGCCAATGCCTTGCGTGGCAAATACTAAGGTATTTCGAGGATTTAAACCGAGCGCCCAACACAGAGATTGAGTTCGAGGGGAGGTTTTGAAACCGCTTATAGGCATCATGCGGAGGTTGTCGATGGGATTTTTCAAAGGTCTGACGTACAACTGGCGCGGCCTGCAAATGGGGCTGCGGACACCAAAACTTCTTTTCCTGGGATTGGTGCGCTTTGCGGCGGTCGCGATTGTGACAGTGGTTTGTGCCGGATTGATTCTGGCCTACCATGAACAGATCCTGGCGATGCTGTGGACCAAACCTGAGAGCGCCTGGGTGGTGTGGCTGTGGCACCTGGTCTCCTGGCTGGTCTCCTTGCTGCTCATCGGCGTATCCACGATCGTCTCCTATATTATTACCCAGATCCTGTTCAGTGTATTTATCATGGACCTCATGAGCCGTTTCACGGAAAGGCGCCTGACCGGCAAAGTGGAAGAACCCACGGAGATGCCCATTTTTACCCAGCTTATTTTTCTCATCAAGCAGGAGACCCCGCGAGCGATCATTCCCATCGTGATTACCCTGTTCATCATGCTGATTGGTTGGCTGACGCCCCTGGGACCGATCGTGACAGCGGTCTCTTCGCTTGCGGCGGCTGTATTTCTGGCCTGGGACAACACCGACCTGGTACCGGCCCGCAGAATGATGCCCTTTAAGACCCGGTTTGCCTATCTGGGAAAATACCTTGCCTTTCATACCGGCTTCGGCCTCTGGTTCCTGATTCCGATCATGAATCTTCTTTTCCTGAGTTTCGCGCCGGTGGGGGCTACCATGTTCCACGTGGATGCCGAAGCCGACCCGGAGTCGCCGGCCCAGGCCTGATGGGTCGCTTGTGCCGAGGGCCCTGATACGCCGGCTTGTCTTGAGGCTACCCCATGTAACCCCTGGGCGGGCCGGGCATACCGGATAGGGGGCGGGAGAACGGACCAATGAATCAAGACCGCCTGCAGAAAATTGCCCTGATAGCCGCTCCCTGGCCAATCTATAACCGGCCCTCTATTCAACTGGGGACCCTCAAGGCGTACCTCCATCAGGCTGTTCCGGGTCTTACGGTGGATGCCTTCCATCTCTATCTGCCGGTTGCCGACCAGGTAGGGTATTCGGCCTATGCCGCCGTTTCCGAACGTACCTGGTTGGCTGAGTCGGTATTCGCGGCCCGGCTGTATCCTGAAAAAACAGCAGCGGTCCGGGCGCTTTTCGAAAAGGAGGTCCGGCGCACCAAGCAAGCGCGGCGGATAGATTTTGACCAGCTGGTAAAAACGGCCGGCCGGGCCGTTGACCGTTTTATTGCCTCTATTGAATGGGATACCTACCTGCTGACCGGGTTCACCATATCCCTGTGTCAGCTGACCGCCTCCCTTTACATGGCCCGGGAGATCAAGCGCCGGTGCCCAACCCTTAGAATTATCGCCGGTGGTTCGAGCGTGGCCGGGGCTTCGGGACAGGCGATCGTCCAGCATTTTGAGTGGATCGATGCGGTGATCCAGGGCGAGGGGGAAAGGCCCTTAGCCAGCCTGATCAACAGCCTGCAGGCCGGTCTTGATCTCGAGGTGGCAGACAGCGGGGCGATTCTGGCAGCCGGCGCTACACGGCCCCCTAAAAGCGTAACCTTCGATCAGCTGGACACCCTCGCAGCCCTGCCGGTACCAGATTATGACGCCTATTTTAACGAGCTCCGTCAACTGGCGCCGGAACATCGATTCTTCCCGGTCCTACCGGCGGAAATGTCCCGGGGGTGCTGGTGGCAGAAACGATCTACCCAGGGCGGGCGGGGCTGTGCTTTCTGCAACCTCAATACCCAGTGGCGCGGTTACCGCACAAAGGCGCCGGCGCAGATCGTGGCCGAACTGGAGAGCCTGAAAGACAGGTACCAGCTGGTGAATTTCGCCTTCATGGACAATGCCCTGCCCGTAAAGACAACCCGTGAGATTTTCAATGCCCTGGCGACAACCGGACATGACTTTTCCCTGTTTGGGGAGATTCGGGCCACCACCGACCACGACACCCTGTCGGCCATGCGACGGGCGGGACTCGATAAAGTCCAAATTGGGATCGAAGCCCTCAGTTCCCGGTTGTTGGAAAAACTAAACAAGGGCACGACCACCATCGCTAATCTGGAGGCAATGCGGCACTGCGAAGAGTTAGGCATTGAAAATCGTTCCAACCTGATAGTCCAGTTTCCCGGATCGGATGAAACCGATGTTGCCCAAACGCTGCAGACCATCGAATTTGCGCAAATCTACCGACCGTTGAAACCGGTTCCCTTCTGGCTGGGCTTAGGCAGTCCGGTCTGCCGTGATTTCGGCCGATACGGAATTCAGACCCATTTTAACCATCCGCATTACAACGCCCTTTTTCCGAGAGATATCACGCGGAAAGTACCGCTGGTGATCCAGGCGTATCGGGGTGATCGGACCCACCAGAAAAAACTCTGGGCACCGGTGATGCGACGCATTCGGCAGTGGGAGGCAACCTATGTCGACCTGCGCCGGCGGTACCCGGCACGGCCGGTCTTGAGTTATCAGGATGGCGGTCGTTTCATTATCCTGCGGCAAGGACGCCCCGATGGACCGTCCCACACCCATCGGCTGGCCGGATCGTCCCGTGACATCTACCTGTATTGCCGCCAGTCGCGCACCTTCAATGCCATCGTTAAGCAGCATGCCGGGTTTTCAGCGCAGCAGATTAGGGGCTTTCTGGACGAGATGGTGCAAAAGCGGCTGATGTTCTCAGAAAATGGACGCTATCTCAGCCTGGCAGTGAGAGTATCTGCTGCCAGGGGTGAAAACTAAAGGAGGGAGACGATGAAAGTCACGCTAACGCGCGAAATCGATTATGCCCAGGTGGATGCGGACTTCAACCAGAACCTGGGATCCCTTTTCAAATTGATCCAGGAGGCAGCCGTCATCCATTCGGAACAAGTCGGTTACGATTCAAAAACGCTGCTGGACCGGGGCGAAGTCTGGATTCTGAATGCCCTGGAAGCTGAAATTTACCGCTACCCGCGCTTGCGCGAAGAGGTCCGCGTGGAGACCTGGCACAAGCAAAGCAAAGGCTTCAAGGCATTTCGTGATTTCTGTGTATATGTCGGCGACGAGAAACTGGCCGCGGCGTCAAGCTTATGGCTCTATTTCGATATTCAGAAAAAGCGGCTGACCCGGGTACCGGCCGAGACAGGGGCGGTCTACACCAGTGAAGCGGAAAATGCCCTGGACGGAAGCCTACGATCCTGGAAAGCAAAGGATGCGTTCACACCTGAATTCGAAACCGATCTATGCGTCCGGCATAGCGATTTCGATCCCCTCAACCACGTCAACAATGCCGTCTACCTGGACTACCTGGAGACCCTGGTGGCCCGCTTCGGGGACCATCAGCGACAGGTTACCGGTTTTCGAATCCAATACAAAAAAGAGATCGACCGGAACGTCACCCGCATCAGGACCGGCCTGCAGACCACTGACCGCGGTTGCCTTTTTAAAATCTATAGCGACCGGCACCTGTTTGCTGCCGGAGAACTGGATCTCGCCGGCTGACGATCTATCAAAGGCGTACAATTCTTTCACTATCTTGTCATTTTTCAGCGTGTTGTTATACTGTTGGGTATCGGCCCGGCTGATAATCTGAATACACACCGCGGTGCGCACCAGCACAGCCCTGGACGCAGCGCGCAGGAAACCCCATGAAGATTGATCAAGAGGCATATGAAAAAGTAATAGCAAGCCTGCATGACGGGCTCTATTTTGTAGACCGGGACAGGACGATCGTCTACTGGAATAAAGCCGCCGAACGGATCTCCGGCTTCACGGCACAGGAAGTTATCGGCAAATCGTGCGGTTACAGCATTCTTACCCATATCGACAGTGACGGGTGCAATTTGTGTGAAACCGGGTGCCCGCTCGCCAAAACCATTTCCGACGGCATGCCCCGCGAAGCTGAGATCTACATGCACCACAAGGATGGCCATCGCATCCCGGTTTCGGTGCGGGTGAGCACGTTGACAGATGAGAACGGCAACGTGACCGGCGGGATCGAGCTGTTTACCGATATCAGCAACCAGGCGGCCAACGAACTGCGGGTCAAAGAACTCGAGAAATTGGCCTTGCTGGACAATCTTACCCAACTGGCCAACCGCAACTATATTGAACGTGAGATTTTGGGCCGCTTTGAAGAAAAAAAGCGCTTGCAGGTACCTTTTGGGATTCTGTTTATCGATATCGATCATTTCAAACAGTTCAATGACCGTTACGGCCACGCTATCGGCGATGAAGTCCTCAAATATGTGGCCAATACCTTTATTGCCAACAGCCGGCCTTTTGACCTTTACGGCCGCTGGGGGGGCGAGGAATTCATCGGGGTCATCCGTAATATCGACCGGCAGGATCTTGAAATCCTGGGCAATCGACTGCGGACCTTGATAGCCGGTTCCTACATCATGCATGCGGATCAGCAATTGTCCGTTACCATTTCCATCGGGGCAACGCTGGTCGCAGAAAATGATACCATGGCCAGAATCATCAAGAGAGCCGACACCCTGCTATATGCCAGCAAGGCGGGGGGCCGTAATTGCCTGACCATGGGATGATTCGCAGTAGGGTCTGGGGGCGAAAATAGACAAAGGACCATATGGGGCTTTCATGGCTAGACTGAAAAGACGCTTTTGTCTGGGGATGGGATTGTTGTTGATCACGGCCTCTGTGGCCATGGCGGAACAGTTGGTTGTCGTAACTGAAGCATGGGCACCTTACGTTTACCAAGACGCCGGGATAACGAAAGGGTTCGATTATGAGGTCATGGTGGCGGTCTTTCGGGATATGGGCTACACGGCCGACTGTCGCTTCTACCCGTGGAAGCGCTGTCTCCGTATGGTCAAATCCCAAGAAGCTGATGCAATCCTTGATGTCGGCCTGAACCCGGAACGAGCCAAGCAGATGTTTTTCCCGGATGAGAGCATATCTGAGAGTATTTCGGTACTCTTTTTTTTAAAGGGGCGGCCGGACAATTTCATCAAGGAACCAGTGCGCGACATCGAGCAGAATTTTAAAAAGCTGCTTGCTGGGCGCATCGATATGTTTATATCCAATAAACATGTCGGCCTGTTCAATGCGCAAAACCTGGGATTGCTGGATAGCATCGATTACAGCAAGAACAAGATCAGCGGTGGCCGTAATTATGTCGCTTTTTCGTTGAAGCCCGCTAACAAGGCCTTGGCGACGGCGTTTTCGACGCATTTAAAAACATTCAAGACCACGAGCCGGTATCGGGCTATAATGCAGAAATACGGCCAATAAACAGGCAGGGCCCAGGTCGCTCCGCAAAGAATTGCAGCGGAAGGATTGCAGACGTGGCTTTATCTGCTAGCCCTTATCAAGACGCATAGCAGGGATCCGTTTTTTAGCGACACCGTAGCCTGTCTGCCCTGTAGGACGTTGCTGATTCCGCGTGTTGAACCACAGGTGAGGGTTTCGTTTTCCAGGGCGTACTCAAGGCCTTGCAGAGAGACACCGATTGCCGCGGGGCCCACCGGGATCAAGGAGAGGGTGTCACCGGACTGCCCTTTGAAAACGGCCTTGCCGGGGCCGGTCAACAGGCTGATCTCTTGTCGCCCGTCAATGAATTTTACCGGTATCGTCTTCAGTTCCGGCAGGATCATGAGCAGCAAGTTGCCGACAGACATGTCCCAGCGGCCGCCCAAGGCGCCCAGGATGATGATCGTTTGGGCCCCCCTGTCCAGGGCCAGTCGGATGGCAAGTTCCAGGTCGGTGGCATTCTTGCGGGCCGGGTGGCGAATGATTTCGGCACCTTTATAATCGAACGCTTCCAAATTGCCATTGATTGAGTCCATATCCCCGACGATCACATCCGGCACGACATCCAATGCCCGGCAATAGTCTGCGCCGCCATCCGCTGCGATGATCAGGGCTCCCGGGGGGACCTGCTTTTGGTCGGCGACTGGATCGGTTGGCGTGCCGTTGGCGACGATTACTGCGTTCATTTTTCTTCTTCCGGATTGGTCCACTCGTTGATATATTTTTTAACCGTGCGGCGGTCCAGGTGGGTGCGCCGGGCGACTTCTTCGAATGTACCGTGCCGCCGGTAAAGCATCTTGCAATAACCGGAGAGAAGATTCTGGGCGTCCAGCTCGCCCCGGGCAATCCCATCTGTCAGAACGGTCGCCAGATCACCGTTCTGGGTTTTCTGGTCGCCCCGGTAATCTCTCTTAAGCATGACGCGGCGGATACATTGTTCCAATTCGCGCACATTACCCGGCCAGGGGTAATCCCGGCCCAGCTGTTTTTCGATGACCTCCAGAACCAGGTCGACCAGTTCCGGATAGGGTTTACCGACCATTTTTTTGACAGTAAATACGACCAGGTCCCGCAATTCGGCCGGATCCTCCTCGATCCGCTGCCGCAGGGGTGGTACGGTGATGATGTCGGAACTGAGGCGGTAAAAGAAGTCATCCCGGAAAACCCCCTCGCTGCGAATATCCTTCAAGGAGCGATTCGTGGCCGCGATGACCCGTCCCTGGAACCGGTCGGTTTCATGGCTGCCCACCGGAGAAAACGTCCGTTCCTGGAGGACTTCCAGCAATTTGATCTGCACCGGTATAGACACCTCTCCGATTTCATCCAGCAGGATCGCGCCATAAGGGCTGCAGCGGCTGAATACGCCGCTGTGGTCCTTGACAGCGCCGGTAAAGGCCCCCTTTTTATGTCCGAACAGTTCCGACTCAATGAGCGTTTCCGGATATTGGGATAGATTCAGGGAGATGAACGAGCGGGTAAAGCTTTCCACGAATGTTTTCTTGCGCTCGTTATAAGGGATAAACCCGGAGCGTCCGATAGCCATGGCGGCGGTGCCCTTGCCTGTCCCGGTTTCACCCAAAATCAGCGTGGAGAAATCTTCCAGCCGGTTCCATAAGTAATGGTTGTACAGATCCAGGTTGTGCGTAAAAACATTCTGCCAGAGGTTCCGGCGCAGGCGCTTCATGGCGTCACTGCTGCCAACCAGACTGCGCTTGATAAAGAAAAAGCCCCGGCGCAGTTGGTAGCAAAGGGCAAAGTATCGCTGTACGTCCGTTATGGAAAATCCCCGGCTCAGCATGAGTGAGAAAGCCTCACCGGAGAAGCCGACCCTGACCGGCGAATCACCGGCCTTTATCTGGTCCTGGATAAGCTGGTCGAATTTACGTCGGAATTTATAAAAAAATTCGAACAGAAAGGCGGCCCGAACCAGGCGCCGTTCATCGCCGGAAAACAGGGATAGATCCGCCATCTTCTTTTTTTCCAGGGATGCAATCCGGCGCTGAACCTCGTTGATAGTTTTTTCAATCCGGTCGGGTTGGGACACTTCCGGAAACAGGCCGCCGATTTTCGAATCTATTTCAGCCCGGGCGTCACTGAATGGATTGGTAATACCGGCCTGGAAAACAAGATTAAAAAAATCCCGTTCCCGCGCGGTCAGTTGATTCGCGGATTTCATTGAACTCCCCTAAGTATTTCCCCAATACGGTTCTCTAAAAAGCTCCAGTTGGCATAAAGTACTCGGATATAGGGTCCATATCCCAAGTAATGTTATTCCAAGTAATCTTGGATGATCTCACGGCCTGCTGGACGATACGCATAAA
>Ga0126333_1000017_pt1 | contig 73003 bp, 66 predicted proteins | sample InaspJWI54metaG_FD_94488 | JGI IMG/M metagenome (GOLD analysis project Ga0126333, IMG submission 94488) | Marine gutless worms symbiont microbial communities from Oahu, Hawaii - Inanidrilus sp. 2 OAHU.JWI-54 metaG | ecosystem: Host-associated > Annelida > Digestive system > Unclassified | place...
AGTGACTGTAAACGTTGTCATAGTGGCCTCCTTTTTTAAGGTTATGAGGCCTTTATAACCGTGCCTTGTGACAAATACGGTCACAGTTCGGCACTACTGGAGTTTTTTAGAGAACCGTAAAAACTAAAGTGGTCAATTGCTAATCAGGAAGATGGAAAGCAAGTCATCAGGTCCTCTGGCTCTGTTGGTGCCAACTACATTGAAGCCAATGAGGCGCTAAGTAAAAAGGACTTTAAGATTCGCATTAAGATTTGCCGGAAAGAAGCAAAAGAAAGCTGCTATTGGCTAAAACTAATAGATAAGGAATGTGTACCATACCTTGATTGCGAGAGGGATACGCTAATCCAGGAATCAACAGAGCTAATGAATATTTTCGGCGCAATTCTGCGAAAAACAAAATAGTTACAGGTCGTTGCCATTCCTTGATTTTTCTGTTTGGTAGATTGGTTTTTTGGATTTCGAATTTGTTTCGCTTTTCGAAATTCGATATTCGGATTTTTCATCATATTTCGACTGATTATAAAAAACCACCATACTATTGGCACGGGAGCAACTAAAAATAGAACTGCCCTTTGACATAGCCCCCTTTCGGGAACTCTATCCGTTCAAATCGAACTATCTCGATATCGACGGCCTGCAGTACCACTATCTGGACGAAGGTGAAGGTGCACCAGTACTCATGTTGCACGGCAACCCGACCTGGTCATTTTACTACCGTGCCCTGGTAAAAGGCCTGTCCCCATCCATGCGTTGCATCGTACCGGACCACATGGGCTGCGGACTCTCTGATCGACCGGGAACCAAAGACTATGGTTTTCATCTGGAAGATCGCGTCAACGACCTGCAGCGCCTCCTGGATCACCTGGAGCTTTCTGATAAGATCTCTTTGATCGTCCACGACTGGGGCGGTATGATCGGTATGGTGTGGGCCTTGCGCAACCTGGAAAGAATCCGCCGGATCGTTATTCTAAATACGGCCGGATTCTTTCCACCGGTCGCCAAAGGTCTGCCGGTCAGGCTCTGGCTGATACGCCACCTGCGGTTTTTTGCCGTCCCGGCGGTTCTTTGCGGCAATGTTTTTGCCCGGGCCGCCCTTTTCATGGCGCCGCGCAAACGCCTGGCAACGGATGTCAAGGCGGCCTTGGTTGCCCCCTACAATTCGACACATAACCGGCTGGCTACCCTGAAGTTCGTACAGGACATACCGGTACATCCCGATGATCCCAGTTATGCTACCGTCAAAACGGTGGATGAAAACCTCCACCAATTGACCTCTGTGCCCATGATGATCTGCTGGGGTAAACATGACTTTGTCTTCGACCTCGATTACTATAAAGAATGGCGCAGCAGATTCCCGGAGGCCCCTGCGCATTTGCTGGAAAGCGCTGGGCACTATATCCTGGAGGATGAACCGGAGAAAGTGCTTGAATTGGTACGGGAGTTTTTTGAAACAACATAAGGTTCCCCGTTCAAGGGTTCAGGGGTTCAAAGGTTGAAACCGAACAGGAAAAATCCACCAGTGGGTATGTTTTGGTCGTCATGCCGGACTTGATCCGGCATCCAGAATCGTTTCCTTTGATCGACTGGATCCCGGCTTTCGCCGGAATGACGGGTATTTGGAATGAAACTCCCCCTAATCCTCCAAGAATTGAAAGGGCGCATCGATAACCTGGAAGGTTATTGGTTTTAACCCGGAACCCTTGAACGCAGAACGTTGAACCTAAAATGGTTTCTTTGAAAGTTTAACCTACAAGGACCTTTTATGAACGCAGAAAACAGGGACCCTTTAGATAGCGTCACCCCCGTCAACGTATCGTCCTACTTGCGGGAAATGGCGGCTCGTCAGCCCTATAAGCGGGCGGTGGTCGCACCGGTTGGCCGCGACAAGGTCGGTCGGGTTACCTATACCCAGTTGAATTTTCAGCAGCTGGACCAGGAATCGGACCGCGTCGCCCGAGGGCTGGATGGGGCCGGTATAAAAAGGGGTGTCCGGACTATCTTGATGGTCAAGCCGTGTCTTGAATTTTTTGTCCTCACCTTTGCCATGTTTAAAGTCGGCGCAGTGCCGGTGGTAGTCGATCCCGGGATGGGTATCAAGCGTATGCTGAACTGCTTTGCGGAGTGCAGCCCCAGGGCTTTTATCGGAATTCCCCTGGCCCACGTGGTGCGTACCCTCTACCCAAAGTTCTTCAAATCGTTGAATACCTGGGTTACCGTGGGCAAACGCTGGTTCTGGGGCGGCCTCACCTATGGCCAGCTGCGGGGTGAAGCCTGGGAGCCGTATGAGACCGCCGCCACTACCCGGGATGAGCTGGCGGCCATCCTCTTCACCACCGGCAGCACCGGACCGGCCAAAGGTGCCATCTACACCCACGGTAACTTTTACGCACAGATCCAGCGTATTCGGGCCCATTTCGATATTGCCCCGGATGAAATCGATCTGCCGACTTTTCCGTTATTTGCGCTCTTTGATCCGGCCCTGGGTATGACGGCCATCATCCCGGACATGGATCCCACCAAGCCGGCCCAGGTCGATCCGGAGAAGATCATCGAACCAATTAAGAACCATGGCGTTACCAATATGTTCGCCTCTCCGGCCCTGCTCAATCGGGTAGGCGGCTACGGTAAGGCGAATGGTGTAAAACTGCCTTCACTGCGGCGGGTTGTGTCTGCGGGGGCACCGGTGGCACCGGCCAACATAGAGCAGTTCAGCACCATGCTGGGTGAGCATGCCCAGATCCACACGCCTTATGGTGCCACTGAAGCAGTACCGATTATTTCCATTGCCAGTCGCGAGATCCTATCCGAAACCCGGTCGCGCAGCGAAAGCGGATTCGGTACGTGTGTGGGTTATCCGCTCGAGAATCTCGACATCGAGATTATCGGCATCAGTGACGAACCTATTGAAAAATGGGCGGAAACACTGATGGTTCCGGTTGGCGAAATAGGCGAGATCTTGGTGAAGGGGGCGCATGTCACCCGCGGCTATTATAAAAACCCCAAGGCCGATGCCCTTTCGAAAATCAAGGATGACATAAACGGAGGATTCTGGCACCGCATGGGGGATTTAGGGTGGCGGGACAGCAAAGGGCGCATCTGGTTCTGCGGTCGTAAGAATCACCGGGTGGAAACAGTGGATGGTCCGCTCTACTCCGTTCCGTGCGAAGCAATCTTCAACAATCACCCGGAAGTTTTTCGCAGCGCCCTGGTGGGCACCGGTGAATTCCCGCGCCAGGAACCGGTCATGTGCATCGAATTGCAGCCGGATCTGGATAACCCGGATAAAAAGCGAATCGAGAGCGAACTGCTTGATCTGGCCGAAAGCACCGAACTGACCAAAGACATCAAGATCATTCTTTTTCACAAGGCCTTTCCGGTAGATATTCGCCACAACTCAAAGATCTTTCGGGAAAAGTTAAAAATCTGGGCCGAAAAGAAACTGGGAATCAACTGAGAGGAAAACAAATCTAAACCAATGCATCGCGCGGAGACGCAGAGGCGCAGGGAAAATCAAAACCAAGATTTGGGTGCGCTAGCGCGCAAAAACCAATCACAATATGTTCTTAAGGTCTAAGCGGCGAAGCCGAAATTATCTGTGGTTTCTCTGCGCCACTGCGCCTCTGCGCGAGATATTTGGTTTTGAGTTTCGACTTTCTCTGAATGACAACCCAATTATTCGACAACAGGGCATATGGAAAATCAATTAAAAGCACTGGTAACCGGCGGTGGGGGCTTTCTGGGCAGCGCCATTGTGAGGAAGCTTTTAGAAAGGGGCGATATTGTTCGGAGCTTTTCCCGGGGTGACTACCCCGAGCTGGTAAAATTAGGGGTTGAACAGCTTAGGGGCGACCTGAACAATCCTGACGCTGTCGCGGAAGCCTGCACCGGGGTGGATATCGTGTTCCACGTTGCAGCCAAAGCCGGAGTGTGGGGTGATTATGATGACTACTACCAGGCGAATACGGTGGGTACGGAAAACGTTATCCAGGCCTGTTTGGCCAAAGGCGTCGACATCCTGGTCTATACCAGTTCTCCGAGCGTCATTTTCGACGGCACAGATATGGCCGGCGTGGATGAATCCATACCCTACCCGGACCACTATCACGCCTTTTATCCCCAAACCAAGGCTATGGCGGAAAGACGCGTCATAGAAGCAGCGGCCGAAGGGCTGAAAACAGTCAGCTTGCGCCCGCACCTCATCTGGGGCCCCGGTGACCTGCACTTCGCACCCCGGATCCTGGCACGGGCCAAAAAACTGCGGATCGTCGGTGACGGCAAGAACCTGGTCGATACCATCTACATCGACAATGCCGCCGACGCACACTTGCAGGCGGCTGACCGGCTCCAGGCGACAGATGAAATTTCCGGGCGGGTCTATTTCATTAGCCAGGACGATCCCATCAACCTTTGGGAAATGATCAACGCTATTTTGCACGCCGGCGGCAAGCCACCGGTGACCCGTCACATTTCGCAAAAAACCGCGCGTCGGGCCGGGGCCTTTCTGGAATTTATCTACCGGATGTTTCGTCTGCCCGGCGAACCGCGCATGTCTAAGTTCCTGGCCGCGGAACTGGGCACATCCCACTGGTTCGATATCAGTGCCGCAAAGAGGGATTTTGACTATACACCCAAAGTCTCAACTGAAGAGGGGTTGAAAAGGCTGGAGAAGTGGCTATCGGATCAAAATTGGATATAGTTGCAGCCAGTTTCGTCATGCCGGTCCCGGATCGAGTTTGGGATGACGTATCCGGCATCCAGTATATATCGCAACTCACCCTGGATCCCGGATCAAGTCCGGGATGACTTAAAAGACAACCAAGCGATTGTAGAAAGACAGACCTTACCCGTTTAAACTATGGTTCATGAACACTGGAGGCATTTATAGATGCAGCTAACTGACCTGCAACCTATCGAAAAATGGATTGAACTGGAAAATCAGATTCACGCCCGCTACGGCCTGGATGCCAGCGTCTTCGACCCTGACGGCATCCGCATTACCGGCAACAAGAAATGGGCCAACCAGCTTTGCCCGGTTATCAAGGCCAATCCCAAGGGCCAGACCTTCATTTGTTCGGCCGCCCACCAGAACATCGCCGCCCAGGCTGAAAAAACAAAAAAACCGGTCATCGAGGAATGCGATGCCGGTATGGTGAAAATCGTGGTGCCGGTTTATTTAAAGGATCAATTTATAGGAGCGATAGGCGGTTGTGGCCTTCTTCTGGGAGAAGATGGAGAAATTGAAACATTTCTACTCGAAAAGACAATCGGAATGAAGGAATCCGAATTGGAAAGTCTCTCGGGAAGCATTGGCACAATTTCGACAATTGAAGCGGAAAAACTATGCATTTTCATTAGTGAGCGTCTTTCCATGTTGACCGCCAGATAGCGTCACGCCACTCAAGTATTGTAAAAAAAGCGGCATCCCTATCTATAAAATATTGGGCACTTAAATACTAAACACAATCCATCTTCAAATTTGCCCTCGCAGCCGGGCCCAAAGCGTCCCCACATATTCATACAAGGCCCTTTCAGTGCGTCTGATATTTTCGGCATCCGGAACGAATGACAGGGGGCCAATAGCACCCCTACTTTTCACAATTGTATTGACGGGAGCCGGTATGGGTCTCGTTCCCTGCTTCTCGAAAACCGCTATGGCGCGGGGCATATGGTTTGCTGATGTGACCAGGATGAATTGCTCTTGGCCTACTAACTTCTTGACGAAACGCGCCTGGTCCTTTGTGTCGTACGATTGATCTTCAAGCATCAACCTATCAGTGGTAATGCCCAATGCAAGGGCAGCTTCCGACATTGCATGAGATTCGATCGCATCACCGGATGGATCGCCACCTGATAGAATCATCTTCGCCGAAGGCCGCAACAGTCGCAGGAGCCTTATTCCCTCTGCAAGGCGAATCAGCGACTCGCTCGAAAGTCGGTCCATGACAGACAGTTCTTCGGAAAAATAAGCACCACCACTTAAAACAACCACCCACTTGGTATCCTGCAGCTGGCCGGTAGGAGATAGTGGGTGATAATGGTCCTCCAGGCTGCCTAAAAACGGATTGGAAACAATGCTTACACTGGCAATGATAAGCGTCACTAAGCTAACTGACATGATATAACGGCCTGTTTTCTGCCTGCGGGTAAACCATAACAGGATCATTCCCACTAGCGCCAAAAGAAGTGCAAGCCTGTATGGAGAGAGCATAAACCCGGCACTTTTCTTAAGCAGATATATCATTCCGAAAACAATCCCATCTCTTTGATTTCACGGGACACTCCCTCTGAAAAATCTAATGGTGAGAAACCAAAATCTCTTGTAGCCGCGGTATAATCAAAAGCTTTGTCCTCATTCAGCCGCAATACCTGCTCCGAACTGATAGGAAATCTCACTGCACACTTTTCAAAAAAGCGAAGCGTGTTCACGACCGGGCCGACAGGGAGGTTGAGTCTCAAAGTTTTCCTTCCTAAAAGCGTACTGATCGTCTCAATGATCTGATTGAACGTTAGTGGTTGGGCCCCGGCGATATTATAATTCCGCCGATGGGTTTTTTCGGTAGACACAACTTTAACAATAGCGTCTGCAAGGTCCTTCACGTAGATGGGCTGCTGTAAAAAGGTTCCGTTTCCGAAAACAGGAATAGCCGGATATTTTTTGAGAAAGCGAATCAGCCGGCAAATGTTTCTGTCCCGCGAACTGCCATAAATCATGGTCGGCCTGATGATCGTATAATCTAGACCACTTTCAATAATTGCCCGTTCCGCCTCTATCCGTGTTTTCTTGCTGTCGGCTTCGAGATTGGTATAGATTGCAGTGGTGCTGATAAAAACCGCTCTTTTTATCCTGGCATCGCAAACAGCCTGCACAATCCCGGGCGCATGCCCGAATCCAATCGAAGCGACATTAACCAACGCATCCATGCCGTCCAGGGCCTGCCGGAAAGAATCCATATCATTTAGGTCCCCGACGACCATATCCACCAGCCTGGCAGAAAGATCGTCGATAGTGCTGGTCTTTCTAACAAAACAGCGTACCCTATAACCCTTTTTTAAAAGGGCCGGTACGGTGTAGGAACCGGTAAAACCAGTTGCGCCGGTAACAAGTACTTTCATTGTCTAAATATGCTTGGATAGTTTGACCGTATCGTTCAAAACATCTATATATCTTTCGGCAAGTGTTTTGCGGTTATATTTTTCTCGCACAAACCGCCGCCCGCTTTTGCCTAGTTCCCGGCCCAGTTCCTGTTTTGAAAACAGTTCCAGGACTGCCTCCTTTATTGCGTCCACATCCTCAGGCTGCACGACAAGGCCCCCTCCCGATTGCAGGACGATGTCAGCGGCTTCACCTTTCAGGCTGGCAATCACCGGCCGCTGCATTGCCATGATTTCAAACATCTTGGAGGGAATGAACGAATCGAAAAGCGGAATATCACGCAACGGTACCAGGCATACATTACTCAGTGCGTAAAGAGATTTGACATTTTGTTTGTCCACCGATTTGTGGAAGGTGACATTGTGAAGCTTTTCTTTTTGAGCGTATGCTTGCAGCGTTTCTTTTTCAGCCCCGTCGCCCACAAAGAGAAAATGGATCCCTTTTTCTTCCTTAAGCTTTCCGGCACATTCCAGGATCTGGATCAATGCGTGTGAAATACCATGGGCACCGATGTAAAGGACTATGAATTTCCCCTCCAAACCAAGTGCTTTGCGCATGGTCGCTGCGCCTTCTTGCGGCTGCCAGTAGTCCAGGTCGGCGCCATTAGGTATATTGACAACCTTGTTCGGCGAAACCCCTCTACTTATTAAATTCTGGCGAAAAGATTCGGTTACCGTCACTACTCTAACTGCATGACGATACATCCACAGTTCAATTTTTTCTAACAGTCCAATAAGAATTGGGTTTTTTAAAACACCCAATTCCACAAAAATAGCCGGCCATAGATCTCTTACCTCCATAACAAATGGAACCCGATATCTGAGACTGTGTCCCGCTGCGGCCAGGGCGGCAAAAAAGGTAGGTGAGGTTCCGATAACAACATCAGGGCGGACCGGTTTGCGTTGCGACTGAATTACAGTTGAAAGCAGAAAGGATACATGCCCGGTCAATTTTTTTACAAACCCGCGATTCTCGGTAATGTAACTCCAATATCGACTGACCTTAATTCCACTGATGTTTTCCCGTAAGTACAAACCATGGTGATATCCTGGATACAAGACACCATGGGGATGATTGGGAAAGCATGTGTTCACATGCACCCGGTGACCATGCTCGATGAAACACCGTGAAAGATCGTTCAGACGGGCGGAAGGGGCGCCCACTTCTGGAGAGAAATAATGTGAGTACCAGTCAATGTTCATAGCTATTGATAATCGCTTAAATCAGGGTGATATCTAAATTCACGCTTTTGATGCAAAACGCTCACGAATGGAGTCGTGCTATCTCCAGTTTTCAGTGAGACTTCGGCAGACTCCTCCTTGGCAATGACATATCCAAAATCGTCAAGCGATTGGGGCGCTTTGTTTAGAGATAGAACCGTATTGGGGACTTTCTCTCCGAAACATTCACTGTACCATCCCTGGTAAAAGGGTTTTCGCTGGCCACTGGTGACCGTGTGGCTGGTGTGACCGAACGCGGTCAACCAGATGGGGACAGGCCCTCCTTCTAGCAGCCAAGTATTTTTCTTTGTAGATGTAAGCCGAATGTCCGGGTGCAAATGGATATAACTATTGGCGACTACGTTGGCATTGCCCGATATGTTGTCCATGAATACCCAGAAGCGCCCTTTTTGCCACTTTATTGCTCTTTTATGGATCGCCTTTATGGGCGACCGATAGCCGTCATGTTCAGCCGCAACCCATGTGTAAGCATCTGTATCTTGCCACTTTACGGGCCCGGGAAAAGCGCGTTTGCCCACCCGGAAGCTGCTCCACACATCTGATTGGTTCGAATGGCCCACTTCAACTGTGTTATGGGCCCGGGTTGATCTGAAAAAATCCCGCCATTTTCCTGGTTTATATTCATAAACACCGGAATCGACAATGACAGGTTGGCCCGCAATGGTCAATTCATAGGAAAGCATATCCGCATGGGCATGCGCAGGCAGATAGTCTGGACACGTTTTGCCGGCGTCGAAGATCAAAAAATCCTTCTGATCGGCATCCCGCATCAAGTAAAACCCAGATGTTTGCAGAGCAATCGACCCGGACGACTTTTTCTTTGTTTTCCAACTGCGTTGCCTTTCATAACCGGCTTTCCCAAACAGCAACGCTGGATAAAGGCCAAAGGTTTGCAATAGTTTGTAATCGGCTGAATTAAAGTACATGGCACCGGCAGACAGGACATCCGTTATGGTGTCACGATTGTCCCGGGTGGTGTCTTTAATCAACGGCAGACGATTGTCAGGCATAGCTACAGTTTCCAGCCAGACAAGCATCCGCTGTAAACGACTGTCCAGCCAGGGATACCGGGTGCCCCTATTTTTTTCGATCCAGATGGCGCACTCGAGAAGATCTTTCAAAACAGATAAATGATAGCCCGGATTCCTTTCAAAATGGCCCCCATCGATCAGCACCTGTTCCTTGAGTTCGTTACGCAGCACTCGTATCGCCAGGCTATAGCAGGCTTGAGCTTCTTTTCCGCTAAAAGCGCTGCTGCCGCAAACCAGGGCCCTCAGGTTTTTAATCAGATGATTGCCCCGGACATCAAATTCCAAATCCCGGTGTAAAACCCTCAACTGGCCTGCCAGGCTGCTTGCTATCAGCCTTTTGAAACCCGCATCATTTTTAAACAACCGTCTAAAGCCTGATAACGCATTGAGCCAGTTTACAACCCTCACGGATAGAGTGTAAGGATGCCAGCCATCTCCATATACATATTTATTGGCTTCTATCCAGGAAGTGGCGATATGTTTAAAAGATGTATAGTTGTCGCTATTCCCGCTCAGCTGGTAATCCACCAGCAAGTCTTCACAAAAATCAAAATAGTGAAGATGGTACCGCCAGAGTTGGCTCAGATTCCGATCATGCCAGCGAATGTTATGGCCGAACCGTACGTTTTGATTGAGAAATGAAAATTCAAAATTTCGTACTGCCGCCGCCCGCGCCCGGATGTGGGCAACATCTCGAGACAACCCCTTGACATCCTGAATAGAGGAAAGGCCTGTGAGCAAAGGAACATATTCCACCATCCTGACATCAGGTGGATGAGGCGCCGATTGCTTGAAAAACTTCCCCAAGGACCATTTTATTTTCCGGCGGCCTCTTATCAGCACCTGCCGGGGGCTAAGATGCTTTACAGTTGCCCAGAAGCGGGTCACATTAAATTTCGAGTCTTCGGCCGGCATGCAGTTATAAATGCGTTTTGGTACAACGGTATGATGGGGCCTATCAATCGAGCTTCAAGTAGGCGTGCGTTCTACGGGTTGATAATTTCGGCAATCCTTTCACCAGCCCGTCCATCCCAAAGAGGGGGTATGGTACCTTTTTTACAATTCCCGGAGAGGATATCACCTACTTCGTCAGAAAGTCTGACCACATCATGCCCGACTAGTATGTTGGTTCCAAGTTCTACGGTGACTGGACGCTCTGTGTTTTCCCGCACCGTGAGGCAGGGCACGCCGAGGTAAGTCGTCTCTTCCTGGATCCCACCCGAGTCCGTAATGACCAAGGCGGCCTGTTTTTGCAATGCAAGAAATTCCAGGTATCCGACCGGATCCATAAGATGCAGCGAATCTGGGGAACTTTCAATTCCCCAGGCCTGCATATTTTTCCGCGTCCGCGGATGTAACGGAAATATGATCGGTAGGCTTCGGCTAACGTCTTCCAAAGTCTTCCAGATTTTGGAAAAAGTTTCTTGGGCGTCAACATTGGAGGGGCGGTGGAGCGTCACTAACCCATAACGTCCCGGTGCTGTCCCCTGTGGTAGCGGTGGTGCCTCCGCTCTGGGCAACAGGCGTACCAGGGTGTCGATCATCACGTTTCCCACCAGATGGACTTTTTCAGGAGCAATGTTTTCACGGGCCAGGTTGGTATTGCCATCTTCGGAAGGGGTAAAAAGTAGGTCGGCCACCTGATCCGTCAACAGCCGATTGATCTCCTCGGGCATGGTCCGGTCGAAAGACCGCAGCCCGGCCTCGACATGGCCGACAGAGATCAGCATTTTGCTGCAAACGAGGGCAGCCGCTACAGTTGAATTGACATCGCCATATACGAGTACCAGATCTGGCCGCTGGTCCAGAACAACCGATTCAAAACGACTGATAATCTGGGCGGTCTGTTGGGCATGCGACCCGGATCCGACCTCGAGATTGATATCCGGTTCCGGAATGCCCAGCTGGCCAAAAAAGATCGTGGACATATTTTTGTCGTAGTGCTGACCTGTATGCACGATCACCTGTTGGATACCCGGTTTAAGGTTCAATCCCGCGACTACCGGGGCAACTTTCATAAAGTTCGGCCTGGCACCGACGACATGTAAAATATTCATTTAAGTACTCCCGGGTTTGCTGTTGCTTTGAACATTTAGGGTTAACTGCTTTCTCGCCCGTAGGATCTGAATCCCTAAAAACGCATTCAGACAATGCAGAATAAAAACGTTCGACGTATAACTTGGCAGGTGGTAGGCCACTATGCTGATCGCGGATTGATAGCCAATGGCCGCCAGAATCAACAAAAAGGCCACATTGCTGTTGCGGACTGCATATAGTAGCGTCAATGGAAGCAGTATAAATGATATGAAAACAACCAATCGACCCGTCAATTCGGATAGAACTGTCACCAACATTCGTGGATGTAGCGCTAATTTAACACTATCCAGTGGAAAATCACGGACAATATTTATCACTGACTGTTTTGAGTATGTTCCCAAACCTTTGATCTTCATCAGCAAGGGGTTATCCAGAAGCGACCGGGAGCCCTCAAAGAATTCTCCACGATAGACCCCACTCGTAACCAGACGGAAGAAGGCGTATGTGCATTTTCGCACATACTCTCCGGGGTGTTCCCTGATTTCGGAGAGGACTGTCTTCTTTACAAAGGCATCTACTTCATGGTCATATTCAACATAGCTTTTCCCAAATTCCGTCTCAATTACTCGGCGCAACTTGGGGTCCTCGTCACTGGGAGTAATGCCCCATCTGTTGTTTGGCAAACTCCCCAATCCTATGAAAAAAACATACCCCGCGTTAGTGGACTTAATCAGATAACGTCCCGTTATTTTTTTGGTATAAAGAGCCCATGGAATCAAGCAAAGATAGATCAGCAAACCCCAGGTAAAAAAACCCAATAAAAGCCGCCGGTCTGTTTTAGTGAATAACAGGGTAATAAGTACCAGCCCCAACGGCATGAGATAGTAGTCCGATCGAAAATTCAGCAGGATACCAAATAGCAACCCGGATAGCACAAAAAAACCTATCGGCCGGCGAGGCGCGTGGATACCGGCCAGCAACGTCGAAAGCGAAAAAAGAAAGAGGCTGCCAGCTAAGCTGTAGGGTCACATAACCGTATGAAATGCCCAGAACGGTACGGCGACCAGAATCAGAATCTTAAACAGCCTCATGTCAATTAAAGCTATCAGTTTGTATTTTTCTATCGTATAGGTTAGGTACCCAATCGATAGAATCCCTATGAACCCTTGAAGTAGGAGAAGTAGGGACTTGTTTTCCGTCAGCAGCAGAACCCAGCCATAACCCCACATGGGAAAGGTTCCCGACCCCACCCGAATGGCATCCGTTGAAAAGCCGGAGAGAATCAGCGCCTTATACTGTTGGTAATAAGGTAGGATCCCCTGCATAGCCCGCGCATCATAGTTCAACCACACGAACAGCGGGTAAACCAGAAGCATTAAAAAAATCGGTTTATCTACCCGGAAGTTTTCGATCTGCATAGAGACATCCGCTATTTCACGTTCATCCTTGAAACGAGCACACCCTTTTCTCATCTAATAGGAGAATCAAAGCGGCACGATGGTGGTATTATATTTGGGCTTTTAGAAGGTGAGGTGAAGCTCAATAGGTATACGTTTGGCCTTCTGACGTTTACTTCTTTAGTAGGTAATCTATAGACCGCACTACCAGCATCTTGAAGTGATTAAAGCTCTTTATCTCAGAAAGCATCTTTAACAGAATGTGGGGCCGCAGGTGAAACTCAAGAAACGCACGGCGCTGAAGCTTTTTAAGCTGCTCCGGAGGTATACCCACGGGTGCATATGAAACTTTTGAGTAAAACATTTTGCTCCAGTCAAGATTTTGTTCGCAAACCTCGCCGGATTGAATGAGGGTACTGGTGGCTTCAGTCCCCGGCAGGGGAATAAAATTGCTAAAATGCGCGCGTTTGATTTTCAATTTCTTTGCAAACCGAATGGTTGCTTTGATATCATCAACCGTCTCCCCCGGAAATCCAACCATGAAGAACCCGCTAGGTTCTAAACCACACGCATTTATCAAATTGATTTTCTCTTCAATAAGCTCCAAGGTAAGCTTCTTTTTCATGGCATCCAGAATCCGCTGGGAACCGGACTCGATCCCCACGGTAAAGGCATAGGCACCCGTTGCGCGCATGGCTGTTAACATTTCCCGATCTAACTGGTTGAGTCACAAACCATTGGGGAAGGTGTAGCTGATGCCGAGGTCTAACCTCTTAAGTTCCGCACAAAACTCTAAAACTCTGGATTTATGAAAATTGAACATATCATCAATCAAATGAAATTCGCGTACGCCGTAGACATCATAGAGCATTTTCATCTCAGCGATAACACTCCCTATGTCGCGCAGGCGCAGCTTGCGCCCCATGTTGAGTCCGCTCCCACAGAAGGTACATGGGTAGGGGCACCCCCGAGATGTCGCTATTGGAGCAATGGGTCGCTGTCTGTAAAAAACGCCCTGAGGATTATCTGGATAGGTATTTGGTGGCATCAAATCCCAGGCTGGAGGCCCAATAGCATCGATATCCGCAACAACCTGTCTTGGATTTACCCTTATCGTCCCATTGTCACGCCATAGAAGTCTCGGAATATCGCTATAGGCTGCTTGTCCTCCAGCCTCCTCTAAATTTCTCATCAACAGTGGTAACCCAGGTTCAGCCTCGCCCACAAATCCATAGTCGGCGCCAGCCATTTCTTGTAAAGATTGCGTTCCGGTCGCCGACACGTGTGGCCCACCAATCAAGGTCACTGTAGCCGGCAGTGACTTCTTCAGAAGCGCGATACTCTTCCGAACTGATTCAAAATCATAGGAGAAGACTTGAAAACCGACGATATCAGGCTTCAGTTTGACTATCCGTTCATGCAACCCGTCGTGACTCAGCTTTTCCTTGAGCGAATCTAGGATGGTAATTTCATGAAACCCTTTGGCTCGCAAAGCCGTGGCCAAGTATCCTAGCCCGATGGGCGGAACCACATAATGGGTGTGACTTACCGGTACTACCAGAACAATGTGCATAGATTGGTTACCTGCTTTTTATTTTTCACCGGAGCAGATGAGAAAAGAGCCGTAACGGGATGCAATCGGCAATTTCCCCAATAAGCGATCAATTAGATTGTAGATTGGAAGCAGCCTACGGCCCACGGCCGATTCAACCCAGCCAAATGAAATCCCGCTGACAGCAAAAACTTGCACGTTTGCAAATCCGGTATTCTTTAGGCGGTTTTCCATTTCCTCGTCTCCAAGAAGCCTCTCATTAGACGTTTTCCCAAGGTCGGAAAAGAAAGGCGAATCCGGGTGGCGGTAAAGCCACATAAGAGGGTTACTTAGATTCGGATCAAAAGACAACATACGACCGCCCTTTTTCAAAACACGCAGGCCTTCCTTTAAGGTACTGCTAATCGAGGGCATATGGTGTAAAACGCCGGAATATATGATCAGGTCAAAGTGGTTGTCCGGAAAATCCAGTTTCTCAATGTCACCCGTCAGGTAGCGTGTCCGCCGGTCATACCGCTCGGCAACCTGGATAGCGCCAGGGGCCAAATCTATTCCATAGGTCTTAGCGGAGGCTGATTTGAACATCCGCCGCGTAAACGCACCGGTACCACAACCGAGGTCAATCGCACGACACCCTTGCTCTAATCCTTCACCGGCCAGGCTTTTAAAGGTGTTTATCAAAACCTGATAACCTGATTCGGTGAAAACATCGTAATCATGCGATTCAAACCATTTGTCGAAAAAAGAAATTTCAGCCAGCTTGTCCTGGTTCACTGCCCTTCCCCCGTCGCGAACGATTTTTAAATCGTTGCCACACTATTTTTAAAAGCACGGTAAAGTAATTGGGTCCTGTTTTAAAGACCCGGAAAGTCGAAAAGCCCATATCTATCGACCGATTTACCCAGGACATGGGCACCTCGACAATGTTGAAACCCGCCAGCATCGGCTTAAGTCCGGTCTCAGCATTTGCAGCAAAATCAGGGGCTTCAATGGTTAAAGAGGGTAAAACATTTCGACGAAAGAGTTTAAAATTATTGGTCACATCCCGAAATCTGAGACCCAGTATGAAATTGGCCAGTAAATGAAAGCACCGGTTGGCCATGATTTTGGTGAAGGCGTAATTGATTAATACGGACTCTCTTGAAAAACGTGATCCAAGGGCGCCATCGGCACCCCGGGCCACTTGATCAAAGAGATCTCTAATTTCGGGAATGGAATGCTGAAAATCACAATCCATAAGCATCACAAAATCACCGGTAGCATTTTTTAACCCATCGCGTAGAGCCCTACCGACACCGTTGGGTGGATTTCTTTTAACCAGTCGTACACGCTCATCGGACACCGACAATTCGGTCACAACATCTGCCGTGCGGTCTGTGGAATTATCATCAACGATTACAATTTCCTTAATATAGTGATCGAAATATTGTTTCAGACCATTCACCAATGGTGGGATATTCATCTCTTCGTTATGACAAGGAACAACAAAAGAAACTTTTCCAAAAAACAATTCGTGTTCCGCAAGATCCGGATACGACTGTTCCATTGGTTTTAACTGAGGGGTACTTGCCCAGATGCAAAGGGAACCTGCAAAGTTTCGTACATAGGGGAAATTTTCCAGTATCAAGCTTATTTGCTGAAAGAATCCGGTATACTTACTCGGTACGGGTTTATAATAGAAATCATACGGCAAGCAATTGATCTGGGTAAATCCTATTTCAGACATAATAGAAAACATTTGGATCCGATTAAGGTAAATTGGTTCAGCCGGTCTCCGAGAAATAAACGGGAGCACCTTTTTAATCAGCCTTCTAACGCGAAAGTATGGATTCCAGGGGTTCGGCTCAAACAGGAGGACCCCACCCCCCGGTTTGATCAATTGCTTCAAATTCAAGAGGAAAAGGTTTCTGGTTTCGTTTTCCAGCATGTGATGGGCGATTACATAATCAAAGGCGTCGGCTTCCAATTGGCCGGGAAAAGTATCTACCCGGATGACCTTAATGACACTATAATCCTTCGCCATGGCTTTGAGGGCGGCTTCGGATTCCAGGTCAAAGACAACCGCTGTTATGGGGCATTCCTCTTTTGTCATCCGGACAAGCGCATGGGTAAACCGACCATCACCGGCACCAATTTCCAAGATGCTTTTTCCCGGCAGAATGTGAAAAAGGTGACGATATACGCTCGCCCGCCATCCAAGCCGCATGTCTATGAAAGGATCATAGGTATTCCAATAGTGGGTCCGTGCCTTTTCCTGCCCAGCTAGGGCTTGGGCAATGATTTCATTATCCTGTATGTTTGTCATACTAGTGCCTGTCTAATATCGCTGCGTTAACCCGGTGTACAAATCCCGGTAAATACTGTTCAGGTCATGCTCCAGTTCCCAACCTGGATAGTCCTGCATAAACTTGGAAATATCACTGATCCACCAGATATGATCGCCGGATCGATTATCTTCAAGGTAGGTCCAGGTCATTTTATTGCCGGTTATTTCCTCACAGGCTTCGATCGCTTCCAACATGGAACGGTTTGAATACCGGCCTCCCCCGGCGTTGTAGACCTTGGCAATACCCGGGTTTTGATAAAAATGCCAGAACATGCTGACGAGATCACTGCTATGGATATTGTTGCGTACCTGTTTGCCTTTATAACCAAACACCGTATAGGGCTCCCGGGTAATACAGCACTTCATCAGATAGGCCAGAAAGCCATGTAGTTGGGCGCCTGAATGATTAGGGCCGGTAAGACAGCCACCCCGGAAGCAAGCTGTTTTAATCGAGAAATAGCGACCATATTCCTGAACCAGGACATCGGCGGCCACCTTTGAAGCACCGAAAAGGCTGTGCTTAGACTGATCAATGCTCATAGTTTCATCGATACCGTCTGTGAAAAACTGGTGGGCGGGTTCCAGTTCCCAGCGGGTCTCCTTTTCCACGAGCGGTAAGAAATTAGGTGAATCCCCGTAAACCTTATTCGTGGAAGTAAAAATGAATACTGCCTGGGGGCAATATTTCCGTGTCATCTCAAGCAAATTCAATGTGCCGGTCGCATTAACCGAAAAATCGGTCAGCGGCTCCCGGGCCGCCCAGTCATGCGAAGGCTGAGCGGCGGTATGAATAATTACCTTGATATCATTTGAGAACCGCTCAAAAACGGCCCCCATTTCCCCGACATCCCGGATATCCCTGTTATAGTGAATATAGTCAGGTATCTGCTGTGTCAGTCGCGCTACATTCCAGTCGGTCGAAGCTTCTTTCCCAAAAAAGTATTGCCGGAGGTTATTATCGATTCCTACTACCTGAAACTTTTTCTCGGCAAAGAAAAGCGCTGCCTCGGAACCGATAAGGCCGCCTGAACCAGTGACAATCGCAATGTCCATCTTCAGTACACCTCAACTTAAAAAGTGTTCATAATTACCTTACGTTCTCCATACCAGCCAACTCGATCGAAACCCTAGCGGTTTCTAAAACCTGATCGAAGGCAATTGGGCTTGTCGTCCCAGAGCGGATCGCATTCACAAAAGCCTTTATTTCCGCAGTGTGCCCTTTATCCTGCCGACCCAATTTAAGCTTGTTGAATCCCGTGAATCCATACCCTCGCATCATCCTGAAATTTTCGATCTGAATGATCTTTCCATTGCAGTATATGTCCAGTCGCTCTTTCGGAACAGCCTTGTGCCCATTGGCAAAATATTGAATACTCCCTATCGATCCGTCCTGAAAATGCAACTGGATACCGACCGTATCCCGGGTACCGGATTCGAGTTTCACGATTTGGTACTCACGAATACGACTACCCGCTAAGAACCGCAGAAGATCAATGAAATGACAGACCTCGCCGATAATGCGACCGCCTCCGACATGGGGATCCTGGGTCCAATGTTCGGCCGGAATGTTGCCGGCATTAACCAACATGGCGATACTCCACGGAGCCTGCTCCGCCTCTAACAGTTGGGCCGCCCTCTCTACCTGTGGAGCAAACCGCCGGTTATACCCAACCATCAGCAAAGGGCCGCCGTTGACGGCTTTCGCATGCTGCTGTTGGAAAACGGTCTCGATCTCTTCAAGCTCATCACACCGGATACAAAGCGGTTTCTCAACAAATACATGTTTCCCGGCCTTCAGCGCTTCAATAACCAGCCGGGCATGGGTGTCGTGCCGCGTGCTGATAAAGACGGTATTGATATCAGTATCGGCGAATATCCGCTGGTTATCCGTCACGGAGGTCTCGAATCCAAATTTACGCCCGAGATGGGTGCCACTCAGGCCACCCTGGCTGGCAATACTCTTAAGCCGGACACCTGATTTTTGTATTGCCGGCAATAACACCTGGTCGGTAAAACCGCCCGCCCCTATCATGCCCGCCACCACCTTGCTTATCTTACGACCGGTGGCAGTCGAAACCGTAATCGGAACGCTGTGAGGATCCTGCTGCACGGTGCCAGTTTCCGGATAATTGATCAGGATGCCAAGGTAGGGTTCGGCCTGATTAGAAATAAGATCATATGCTGCAGAGGCGTTATCAATGTCGAAACGATGCGTCAACAGCGAAGAAGTGTCGAGCTTGCCATCGGCCATTAGTTGTAAGATTGCGTTAAAATTGCGTTGCTCCGTCCACCTTACAAAGCCGAAGGGATAATCGTGTCCTTGTTGTTCATAGACCGGGTCATAGCGGCCAGGGCCATAGGAGCAGGACACTTGAAAGGTCAGCTCTTTTTCATAGAAGTCCGCCCGGTCAAGTTTCAAACCGGTCGTTCCCACCAGTACGATTCGGCCGCGCTTACGGCACATGACAGCGGCCTGGTGCACGGGTTCATTGCTATCCGTCGCAGCTGTGATCAACACCCCATCCAGTCCACAACCCGTCGTTAGCTCGTTAGCTACATCTATCGGGTTTTCCCCTTGACTCACATCGACCGCAATAGCACCGTAGGTTTCCGCCATACGGCATTTCTCCGGATCAATATCAATCCCAAATACCCGGCACCCATTGGCCCTGAGTATCTGTACGGCCAGTTGCCCTATCAGACCCAGGCCGGTGACGGCAACGGTTTCTCCGATGGTCGGTGCCAGCAATCGAATTCCCTGAAGGGCAATGGCACCCAGGACGGTAAACGCCGCAGCTTCATCATCCACCGCATCAGGAATCCGCGCACATAAATTGGCTGGAATACAGACCACCTCCGCATGGTGTCCATTGCTGATGACCCGATCGCCGCTGCGCAGCGTGCCCGGTGCGCCGAGCCCGACACCGACATCTACAACCCGGCCTACATTGCAGTACCCCACTGGAATGGGGGTATCCAGTTTGGACTGGACTGCGTTGAGAGTTGTCATCAGCCCATCTGTGCGGACCTTGTTTAACACCTGTTTTACTTTTTCCGGTTGCTGGCGGGCTTTCTCCAGCCACCCGGAACGGCCGAAATCGATCAACATTTTTTCCGTCCCGGCGGAAATCAGACTGCAGGTCGTCCGGATCAGATATTGGCCCCTTCGCACCTGCGGCATCGGTACATCCACAATCTCGGTTTCGCCATTACGCAGGCTCTGAATTAACTGTTTCATTTTTTTCCTTAAAGTGTCCCGCGGTTATCAATAAATATGCGACACCACATTTCAATACACATAATCCCAAAAAGGGTATAGGTCGCATCAACCACGCGGCGGCGGTCCAAATCGATCAACTTCCGGACTGCGCGAGGATCAAAGATCCCGCGCTGTCCCAAGGCCGTGTCGGAAAGGACCTCATTAACGGTATTGGCCAGTTCAACGTGCATCCAACGGCGCAACGGCGCCCCGAAACCACTCTTTGGTCGCTTAATGATACCCGGTGGTAGATAGGGTCGCATGGCCTTTTTGAAAATAGCTTTCCCGGTCTTCAAGTTCTGTTTCAGCTTACCGGGTATGGCCGCGGCATACCGCACCAACTCGGTATCCAACAGCGGCACCCGAACTTCAATACCGCAAGCCATGCTCATTTTGTCGGTGTAGTTCAAATTGTGGTCGGCCAAAAAATGGCGGGTTTCCAGGTAGAGCATTTTGTTGAGCGCGTCTGTCTTGGATGGAATCTCTGATAGACTTTGTCGCAATGGCGCCAATGTGTCGGTATCTGCCAGCCGGGATGCAAATTCGCTGGTATACAAAGAGCGCCGGAGAAATTCCGGGCTCCACAAAAAGTAGCTGAAAAACCGCTCTTCCGGTTGGAGCCTTAACTGCTGCAAAAGTTTCTGAGCCCGGCGCGTACGGTGATCGATAGCTGGAAACCTTCTCACCTTGGAGGCCACCCCTGTGAGCGCCTGTTCCAACAAAGCAGCTACTGGTGCGGACACAGCCCGTGGTAAAAGGTTCCACCACTGTTCCAGGTATAATGCCTGATGGCGACGATACCCGGAAAAGATGTCATCGCCTCCGGCACCGGAAAGCAGGACCTTGACACCGTCCTTACGGGCCTGCGCGGCGATCAGCAGGGCATTAATCGGCGATGGATCGGCCTGAGGCTCATCCAACAGAAACAACATCTGGTTAAGGTGGTCGATCATCCCGGGGTCGGCGGCAATGACGCGCAAATCCACGTCAAGAAATTCGGCCGCTTTACGGGCATAGGGTAGATCCGCCGGGCTGCCTTCCATATCGACGTCCTGACCGAAGGCAACACAATAACAGACCGGTTTCACGTCCGGTTGGGCGCGGCGCATCATGGCCACCACGGCCGAGGAATCCAGTCCGCCGGAAAGAAAGGCACCCACGGGCACATCCGCAACGAGTTGCCTCTTGACCGCCGCCTGGATGTGACGCTGCAGTTCAACCTGTATATCTATCTCCCTGGCAGTATTAACCGCGGTGCCAAAGGGTAGGCGGTAGAAATGCCATTGCCGGGCGATTTCTCCCCGGCGAACGACCAGAGCCGCTCCCGGCTCCAGTTTTTTTACGGATTTCAACGGTGTCCGCGGTGCGGGCGTCCACAGGTAAGCCAGGTAGTAATGCAATGCTATCGGATCGAGGTCAGTTGAAAGCGCGTCATCTGCCAGCAGCGCTTTCAGTTCGGATGCAAACAGGAATCCGGCCCTTGTACAGGCATAATACAGCGGTTTTACACCGATACCGTCCCGGGCCAATAACAGATCGCCGGGCTCGATTCCATCAGGTCGCCCTGATGTACGACCATCGTAAAGGGCAAAGGCAAAGATGCCGTTAAGTTCCGACAGCATCTTTGTTCCGCGTTCACTATACAGATGTAACAACACTTCGGAATCGCTGTTTGTTCTGAACCTGTGCCCCCGTGCTGCCAGACCGGCGCGCAGCTCCCGGTAATTATAAATCTCGCCGTTGAATATCAACCAGAGGCAGCGGCTGTCTTCCACACCAACCTCACCACAATGTGGGCAGTGCACTGTCATCGGTTGCCGTGCCCGGGTAGAAAGATCGATGATCGAAAGTCGACGGTGGGCCAGCCCCCAGCGGGTCTTCTCGTCCGCGATGATCAGGTCGCCTTTATCGTCGGGTCCGCGATGCGCAATCCGCCGGCTCATCGCGCTCAGCAGATTCTCGGGGAAATCCCCGCAATATCCCGCAATTCCACACATCAGGCTACCGGTCCTATTGGGCTCTGAGGTTCAATTGATCGTTTGCCGGCCAGGACATCATCGTACACGCGGCATAGCTGCTTGATCACAATCGAGTAGGCATACCGATTGCGGACTTTGGAGATGTTGTAGAGACCGCAGGCATGTCTCAGCCTATCGGTTTCAAGTCTTTCCAACGCAGCCGCCGCTTGGTGCGGGTGTCCAACCTCACAGATGAACCCACCTCTCCCGTCGTCTATCATGTGCGGGACCGCCCCCACATTGGTTCCCACGACGGGAAGACCCGCGGCCATCGCTTCCACCACTGAGTTTGGAAAGCCCTCCGAGTGGGAAAGAAATAAAAACACGTCGGCTTCAGCCAGCAACGCAAAAATCTGTTCTTTTTGAACTTCACCGAGATACGTGACGTTGGCCGGGAATGTTTCCATCAGGTATTCACAATCACGATGAAGACTGCCGGCGGCCACAAATCGCCACCTTGGCTTGATTCTGGCCACCTCAATGAACTCGGAGAACCCTTTGGCAACCGACAGGCTGCCGGTATACAGGCAGGTCAATGCTTTTTGCGATTGCTCATGCGCTCCGACGCCTGCAGTGGAACCAACGCGGCTATCATCGATAAAATTAGGCACGTATACGTTTTTATGGTCGTTGCCCGCCCCCAGCATCCGGCTGATGAATCCCTGCGAGTTCCGGTTCACTGCGATATTGATAGTTGCCAGTCGCATCAGCAGGGTGAGTGCGCGGATGCTGATGCAATGTTTACATTTTTTTTGAAAATCCGGAATATGACCACGATAGTGGACGACCAGCTTTTTTCCAAACATTCTGGCCAGGATGCCGACCAGTAAGTCTCGGAATATACCCGCCGGGGACAGGCAGCAGTTCAGGTGTATCAAATTCGGCTCAAAAGCGAACAGCTGTTTTATGTATCGTAGAATAATGACTGTAAAGCGTTTTAGTTCACTGGTGTTTAAGTCAACTTTTTCATGGGTCAGACGATCTGAAGTGAAAGCCGTATTCACGATACGGCACCTATAGTCTCCGCTGAGCCCGAAATGCTGGACGGCAGACGTCCAGGTTGCTACGCCGCCGTAAGGTGGCGGCAAAGGGGAAACCAGCAAGACCTTATTATAAGCACTGTCAGTTGAGAGTGACATGATAGGTATCGGCCCAGATTTCTAGCTGCAGCATCATCCATAGAAGGTGACTCCAGGTAAAAACACTGAAATTCCGCTTACTGGCGCTGTTCATGTTGCGATTCGCAGCAATCGTTTGCCGAATGATATCCGGCTTGAACAGCCGCCCGCAAAATGAGTATGAATCCCTTAATCTCGTTTCACACTCGTTTAGAAAGTCAGGCGTATAAAAACGGTGCAGGGGTATGGAAAACCCCTGTTTTTTGTGGGTAAGCACGGTGGTGGGCAACCGGCCGGAGAGCACCCGTTTGAGCAGATATTTTTTCTTCCCCGCTCTGAAATGAAAATCCTGCGGGAGAGAAGCTGCAAACTCGGCAATACGGTGGTCCAAGAGTGGAACTCTTACCTCCAGGGAACTCCGCATACTCATGCGGTCTACTTTGCGCAGCATGTCCTGGGGTAAAGAATTGTGAAAAAGATAAGCGGACATAAGTCGATAAGGCTTTTTATGGTCTCCGGCAACCTGGTAATTGGTCGCGGGCTCTCCCTGGGGCAGTTCGACGGACAGCAGCTCCTCAAGCTGATCCGGATCTAAAATCGCATTCAGGTATTCTATGCTCTGCTGGGGCGTTAACAGGGAATACCGCAGGGCCTTCTCAAACTGGCGACTTTTTTCATTGAAAAGCCCGGTAGCAGGGATTCGGTTGAGCATCCGTAAGGCGCCTCTTCTCAATCTCACTGGAATACGCCGGCAAGCCTCGATCCGGGACAGCCAGGCAAAGGTTTCATAGCCATAGAAGGTTTCATCACCGCCATCGCCGGAAAGTACTACCTTGAATTCCCGGGCCGCCTCACGGCACACCAGATAGGTTGGAATGCAGGAGGAATCAGCAAACGGCTGGCCTACGTGTCGAACGATCATTTCCACATCACCAACCGTCAGGGAATGGTCCCCGGAGCGAATGATGCGATGCTCTAATCCGCTTTTCTGAGCAACCTGCTTTGCCCAACGGGTTTCATCGTATTGACTGTCCGGAAAACTGACTGTGTACGCGGTTAAGGCTTTGTCTGTATTTTCGGCGGCCAATGCGGAAACACCGCTTGAATCAATTCCGCCGCTTAGAAAGGTGCACACCGGCACATCACTGACCAAGTGATCCCTTACGACTTTCTGGAGCAAGGCATCCAATTCAGAAACCGCGTCTTCCATAGACCCGTCAAAACTGCACCGGTCCGCCAGCTGCCAGTAAGCACGGCAGGACACTTCACCGCCGGGCTCCACCACAGCCAGATGGCCGGGGGGGATCTCCTGGATAGCGGCAAACAGGGTTTCCGGACCTGATGCAAACCCATACCCCATAAAATCCAAGAGCGCGGTTTTATTCAACTGCCGGGAGATATCAGTCGCCTGCAGCAACGGATCTATTTCGGAACTGAACGCAATCCCCCCTCCGGCCAGGCGTCCATAATAGAGCGGCTTGATGCCGACCCGGTCGCGAATAAGGTACAATCTTTTCTCATTTGAATTCCACAGCGCCATCGCGAACATGCCCGTAAGACGCTGGATAGAATCCAGCCCCCACTCATCAAATGCATGCAGGATGACTTCGGTGTCCGATCGGCTGACAAACCGGTGACCGCGGGCGGACAGTTCCTTGCGCACCTCCATGAAATTATAGATCTCCCCATTGAACACCACGCACCAATGCCGGTACGACATGGGTTGACTGCCAGTATCCAAATCGATAATGGCCAGCCGGCGATGTCCCAGGCTAATCGATGCATCCCCAAAGACGCCTTCGCCGTCCGGGCCCCGATGCGCCAGCCTGGTATTCATCCTTGCAACGGCACGGTCTCTCTCCTCCACTTCCATGCCCGGATCCAATATGCCGCAAATACCACACATGTCAGATGTCTTGTCCCATATAAAGGTCCAGCAACCTGGAAAGGAATCGTTCTTTGGCATAGATCTCGGCGCCAACCCGTGCAATCGTCGCCCTGTCTGCTTTCAACAGGGCCTGCAGGCGTTCCCGGCCCGGCGGCGGGAGTTTGGGTTCCCAGATATGGCCACAGCCGTTTTCACGGATCAGGGTCTCCGTATCGCCGATCCTGGGGGAGATGATCACCGGCAGCCCGCAACACAGGTATTCCCCGAACTTGGTCGGAGCCGCGTAGTTGTTGGTGGGAATATCGTCCCTGAGAAGCACCGCAATGTCCGCTGCGCAGAGGTATCCCGGGACCTCCGTGTGCGCCACCTGCAGGATGCGCAGGTTTTCAGCCGGGATGCGATTTGCGACCAGCTTCCGGACGGCATCCGGCGCATGCGTCAGAAAAAGCATGATGAAGTCTTTCATCTGCGCATACAGCTGGCCATACAGATCCACTATCTCGGGGATATTCTGCCAGTAGGCTGATCCCCCGCAAAAGACCAGTACCGGCTGGTTGGCGATACCCAGCATGTCCCGGTAGTGCTGGCGGGTATCCGCGCGGAAATTGAAGAGAACCGGATCCACAAAAGTCGGAATCATCTCCGTGTCAGGCCGGTTGTACTTCAGCTGGAAATATTCCTGGTAAACCCTGGAAACACAGCTAATCGTATCTGCATGCCGGGCGGTCTGCCGTTCCCAGTCGAGATAAAGACGGCGCCGGTAAGGAGCCAGCAGCCGGTGTGGCAAACTTCCCCGGGTCGCTTCATCCCACAGAACGCCCCGCATATCGGCATGTACCCGATACAGCCTAGATGAACTGCGTTTGAGGAGGACGGCCTTATAGCTGTTTACCAATCCCCGGGCGTGAACAAGAACAGGGCTATTGGGCGGGCATTTTACTTCTATTAACTGATCGAGAACGCCGGCATCCTGAAGGGCATGCCGGTTGATCAGGTTTCTGCTCTGATAGACAATGGTCGTGTCAAATTCAGCGGCGACTTCTGCCAGTCGCTTTTTGAATGCAGGGGAATCATCCCTGGCAGGTTCCAGAGAAATGTGAATGAGCTTTTCGGCATTCGCCCTGGCAAACTTGAGAACCGGCTCGACCTGAGACATATAAATACTTTCAGTAATGCCGGTGTTCAGATATACGAATATGGGAATCTTTTGCATCTGTATCTAAAATCGAAATACCACCCTGGTATCCGACTGCTGCCGCTGCATCCGGATTTTGACGGATGCGATTTTTTTGCCATAGGCCGGACAGACATAACAGCTAGCAGAACTGATCGAACCAATGCCCTCCGTTTCAATCTGAACCGGCTCCGGCAGTCCCGAGATTCGAACCGTGTGTTTTTCGATGGTTGGTCTCAACCCGGGGGCCAGATGAAAATACAGCTCGCCACGGCCGGTATAGCGGTCTTCAATTACAAAGGCGTGCTCTTCCAGGCTGACCCTGCGAAAATGCTCAGCGCCAAAGCCCGTATGCCGGCCGGAAATCGAGTTGGCGTCAAACGCATCTATCACGCAACGACAGATGTCCTTCAGTTCAAACAATGTAGACGGGAACCGGGGATCAAAGTCGGTAAACGGGTTCTGCTCTCGCTCCGGTACCACCAGGGTATTATGGCAGGCGGTAGCTCGAAAACGGTTCCGTATATCCGGCAGGGAGGTGTAGACATACAACCCCGGATCGATGACTAGGTCACAACCGGCTACCTGGAGTTCAAAGGAGAGTTTGTCATTGTGGTTGTGGCCGCCCCGGTCGTTTTGACCATTGGGGCCGCCGGTGAAACCGGCCCAGGCATTTTGATTCGTTAAGACGGCGAAACCGCCATGGGGCCAGAGATGGCAGGCGCTCTCACCCGCTGTCACCGGGCCTGACACGTTAAGATGCCGGTTTCGGCCGGCGCACACCGGCCGAGGTTCTTCAAGGGACGGGCTCACCGGGTTCTCTTCTTTACCCATGTTCCCGATGGCTGCCAGGACTTCTTTGGATAGGCCATGCGCCAGCAATTGCCCTTCCAGGGCATACCTGGCCCCGGCCGCCGCCATTTTATCATCATGAAACAGAGCGGCACCGGCCGCCAGGAGGTGCCGGTGGTCGCGGAATTCTTCTGCGCCCTCCCCTTCCGTCTCGCTGGATACCGGTACTAGCTTGACGAAGCGCCCATTGTCGTTGTCACCGATCACCGGAACCCGTCCGTCCGGTTTGGTCATTCCAGCGGTGAATCGGAGCATGCGATAAAGCCGCCGGTAGAACCAGGGCGGCAAAACCGCGGGTTCGTTGAAGTCAAGACTGCCATCGGGCTGAATACCGGCCAGCCGGGCTCTGCGCTGAAGGCTCTGGCCCGCAATACCCGCCACACCGTGTAGAAACATTTCGGTGACAAGGCGGTGATAGGCTGTGGACATTTCATAGGAAACCCCGTCAGGGTAAACCGTCCGCCCCATCTCCTGAACCAGTTCCCGACTGCCGAACAGCAGCCAGCTGTCACTTTCGGGAAACATGGGCATGGCACCGCCGGCCACGATAAGGCCGGTAATGTTCGCCAGGTAGTGGTTATTGGTCAGCTCTTTTGAATACTCCAGATTCTTTTTGATGAAGCTGGCATGTTCGTAAAGGCTTTTCAGGATAACCAGGCGCACAGCCCGGGTTAAAACCGGATTGGAACGCAGCAGGGAGAGACCCCAGATCCAGTTCACCATCCGGATGGCGACATCCATGGGACACCCCCAGTTGACGCCGAAATTCAATGGGTTTGCACATATCCAATCCAGGACCTGGAGAACCCACTCATGAGCGTTGTCTCTGCGCGGGCCGCTTTCCCCGGCAACCAGACTGAGGGTATGCTGAAAGCGCGACAACTCCCTGGGCACTTTAATATCCGCCCCCAGGGGTGAACAGGGTTTGATGTTCCCACGCCAGGCATCCGGCACCCATCTGAACCCTGTCTTGTTGTCGAAATGCCAATCAATCGGCCGGTAATGACCCGATTGGATACTGGTAATCGAAGCGTCATCATATCTGGATGGTGATTCGGTCAGCATTACGGCTTCATGCAGCCGTGCCAGCATCTTTAGGGACTGCTTTTCTGCCGCACCGGATACAGTACGGCAATCAAACCGGATACCCTCAAAACCATCCGACGAGGTTTCGTATCCAAAAGCGGACGGCCCAAAACCCAGGATATCGAACGTATGGCTTCCCGTCTGGTTCGCTATCCGGTCCACAGCAGACCAGATATGCGAATCGGCCGCTGCCTGCCCGCGATGGAGATCGTCAAGCGAACATCCCGGCCAGTTTGCCAGCGGGCTTGAGAACAGGTTGTCCAATACCCGCCGGCGCCCAGATTGGGTTTGCCCCAGGCCGACTGCAAACCGCTTGAGACCAATGTCGCTTTGTTGTCTGATTTCGGCAAACTTGTGTAGATTGTCTGTCGCAGCCTGTTTGGCAACCAGACCAGCCTTGCGAATAATCGCGCCGAGAGGCTGTCCTTTTACCCGCTTAAGGTAATAGCCTATTCTACCCATGTCAGGTTGTTTTCCGAGTGTGTGGACCAATACGCCGTGCTGAAATGCCGACTAAGCCAGTAGCCGGGCAATCGCTACGGAATTTTTGAAAAGACAGCCACAAAAAGGTTGTCGCTGTGCGCCGGTCTCAGAAAAATACTTGCCAGCTTGGCCAATCTGGGACTTCTGCCATAATAATGATGCTCCCTGTATTGAAATCCGCAGGATTTTAAGAGCATCTTTGTTTGATCCACATTCAGTACGTTACGTACGTATTGGTAGTAATCCGGCTGTCCAGTCAACCGGTATTTAATCTTCTCATAGCGGCGATACACGCTTGCGGCATTGGGCAGCGAGAGTATCAGGGTGCCCCCGGGCGCCAGCAGACCATGGATCCAACGGATGGTCCCCGATAGATCGGGAACGTATTCCAGCAGACTTGAGCAGATGATCAGTTCGCCTACGAGCAGGTCCTTTGTAAAGGGAATTTCGGCTTTGATAAAACTGGTCTCCAGATGAGGGTAACTCGACTTCTGACGTTCACAGAAATCAATCATCCTTGCGGAACCGTCAATACCGGTCACCGCGATCCCCATTTTTGCGGTGTGGAAGCTGAGAAAACCCGGCCCACACCCCAGGTCGTAGGCCTGCTTGACGCCTCTGGCGTATTTATCGATCAGCAGGGCCCACAACCCGTATCTTTCCCGCGCATCCGGATCATCAAAGTAATTGCGGATAAACTGGTCGGCAAATCCGGAAAAGTATGCAGTGGCACTATCCATTTGGCAAACTAGTGTTGTGTCCCAAAAGTAAAGGGAATAAATAGGATTCTTTTGATATCGAGGTAATGATGTTGATGGATATCGAAATCCGAAGCCCGAAATTCGAAACATAAATACAAAATCACAATGACCGAATAATTCAATTAAAACTATTTATTGCAGCAGGTAGGTTTTTGTTTTGGTCATTTATAAATTCGAATTTTGAGTTTGTTTCACATTTCGAGATTCGGGTTTCGTATTAAATTCGTTCCATGAATCTTTAGATGGTATGGTCAATCTTTTTGCCCCTTATTTGTGGGACATGACAATAGAACCTATCTTTTACTCTCAAACCTTTTTTGGTTCAATCTGCGTTTTAATCTGCTGTACAGGTTCGCGGGCGGCAAAGGCGTGGTTGCCATTGGATCGGCGGCCCGCTTTAAGCTGAACATCCACCCGGAGATCAGTACGGGCGGTAGCTTGCGGCCCAGTCCGGCATTGACCCGGCACCAGCTTTCGTTCAGATTCAACAGGCGCGATACAAAAAAATTGTGCAAAAACATCCTGCCGCGATAAGCCGCCACGGCATAGCCACTGTTGCCGAAAACCGCGTGGATATCCTTGAAAGAAAAAAACTGGATGTGCGGGCTGGCCGCCAAGGAATCTTCGCGGGAAGGGTCCGCAACCGTAACTTTCCTGCGCAACAGCCGGTTGACCGCATACCGCAGACCGGATACCTGGTAGAGGGCTTCCAGGGTCGACATGATCTCGCTGCAGCCATAACCATTGGGAACAGTCACAATGATCAGGCCATTGTGTTTCAACCGGGCTTGTAGCCCGCTCAGAAAGGCCACGGGATTGTTCACGTGCTCAAGGACTTCTGAGAGAATGATCACATCGAAATCGCCCGTTGCCGGTAAAGCCGTCGTGAAATTAAGGTTGGGCCGCTCCCGAAAAAGATCGCGGGCGCAACGCACACTTTCAGGATCCTCATCCACCCCGGTTACATCAGCCTTCGGAAAGTGCGCGGCGACGAAACCGGTCAGCTGGGCACCGGTGCCGCAGCCGACATCCAGAATTGCCGCAGGTGCAGCCGGGCGCAGTTGTTCCAGGATAAAGTTAAGCCGGTTTGCATTGGCGGAAGCTGTCTCGTCCGGCCAGACGGCCGCTTTCTCCTTTAATCCGCCCACCGCCCTCATGACCTTCTCCGGCCGGCCGCCGCAAGCCAGCCCTGGAATGCCTTCCGCACAATTTTAGCATCATGATTACAGGCAAGGGCGTTGCGGGCCTGGCTGCGCAGGTTTTGGCGCAAGTCGATATCGGTGATAATACGCTGGATGCCGTCGGCCAGCAGATCAACCCCCTGCCGGTCGGCAACCAGCCCCCAGCCCGCTTCACGCGCGTAGGCGACCTGGGCGACCTCTGCGGGGCCGTATACCAAAATCGGGGTCCCGCTCAACAGGTACCCCGGTATCTTGGTCGGCATGGAGTAGCGAATGAAATGGGTGGACTGCTGGTCAAAATTCACCGGCAGCAACAAAGCATCCGCGGAGTTCAAGGTCCAAAAGAAGGCCTCATCGCCAGCGGGGATATCATGCAGGGATATATGTTCTGAGATGAGGAAAAGGTTTTCATCAACCGGCAACAGATCCAGGGGCGTGTATATTTCGAATTTGACGGTGAACCCCGCCTCATTCAGCCGGCAGACTGCCTCACAGCTGTCAACGATGCTCTGCGTCTGGGCATAAGGCAATATCGAACCGGCATATACTATTCTGGGAACCGGGTCGGGCTGCAGATCCTTTTCAAAAAACGAATGCAGCTGATCGATCTCAATGGTATTTTGAAAATGGTCGAACCGGATGCCATAGCGGTCTGTATAGGCATCAGCCATGGCGGAACCAATGGCAGCGGCCCTTGCGGTGTGGTGCAGAACCTGGTTCAGGCGCTTATGAAAGACCTTTTTTTTATAGCCGCTGAAAACACCTCGCCAATCAGGATTCACCACCCCCTCATCCATGACATGCATGGCGATAGGCAGTTGGAACTCTCGCTGCAATCCCAGGACTATATCTAAATAGCCGGCGGATCCCAGAATCGTATAGAGCACCTCGGGCCGGAACCTTTCAACGTGTGCTTTCAGCCCGCTGCTCAGCGTACCGCAGTCGGGCAGGTCGGCATTTCCAAGTACCGGCCGGACCAGCCGCCTTAGCAATTGTCTACCCCTGCCGACAACATTTCCGCCACTGGATTCCCCGGCATGGTCTTGCATGCGCCCGGACGCCGGCTGACGGGAATCAGTCGGCAGTCCGGACTCGATTATGGGACTGGCGAAAAATGAAAAAGGATGCCGATAACGCAGATCATTTCTCGTCAGGCGGTAAAAATTTTTGCACACATCACGGGTGAAGGGAATGTGATCGCCGGTGACGGTCAGCAGGCTTTCAACGGGCCAGCCTCTGAAAAGATTGCGGAAGGTAATACCGCCCCCGGTAATCTGGTTGAAAGCACAGGGCGTAACAAATAGAACTTTGGGATAGTATGCGTTCAAAAAAGGGGGGTAAGTCAGAAGTAGATTATGTTTTCTGGTAGACTACGGTGACGGTGTGCCCGATTGACCTGGCAGCCTTGGGTCGCAGAAACGGCTTGGTAACGTTTCCCAGGTAACGTGCCAGGCGATTGGCTATTCTCTGGCGGATATTAGGGTGAAGATTGACCAGCCTTCTTTCAACCCCCATCAGGCGTCGAAACATGTCCAGGTAGTAGGTATGCACAAACGGTTCAAAATGGTTATCCTGGACCGGCTCATGATATATTTGCAATAACTCGACGGCATTCAGTCTGGCTATGCTTCTTAGGGCTGTATCCGTCCACCACGTCAAATGGTGGGGCGGCAGATTCAGAAGGTGGTTTTCCATGCGTGTAATAAAAGATTCGGCGGATGGCACCGCTACAACGAGTTTACCGCCCGTGCGGAGACACCCCAGGGCAGCCTCCAGAAATTCGTTCGGGCGGGTTACATGCTCAAGCACATGAAAAGCGACCACTGCATCATAGCGTTGAGCATGCGCTTTTGCGTGCTCCTCTATGGTCGCTTTTACGGCATCCAGACCCTTGCGGCGGGCTACTGCCAACGCTTTTTCATTAATGTCGATGCCCGTATATCGGCTCGCAACGCCTGCGAATTCACCAACGCCACAGCCGATGTCGAGCACATAATCCCCCGCCCCAATCTGCTGAGAGGCAATCTCAAACTCGCTCTTCACGGCCGGGTAATAATCTTCCTTCAAAGATACCAGCTCATAGAAACGTTCATCTCCGGGGACAAACGGCCAAGTGAACATCAGGTCGCAGTCAACGCATTGCAGCAAGTGGATTGACTCAATCCCGGATAACAGGTCCTGGATATCTGCGCCTAAAAAGGAGTTGTAGAGCGTTAAAAGAGCCGGACCGTCGATTTGCTCCGGGCGGATGCTGCGGTTACCGCCGCACAACGGGCAGTGCGGGGTTTTCGCTGGATTCGTTCCGGTGTATCTCATATTAAAATTGCCTCGGCCGCAAAAAGCACCGCACGCTTAATGGAGGCGGTGATAGTTGTCCGGCAATCCTTTCATTTTCATAAAAAATTCATAGATTCGAAATTTGAGGGTTCTTTTTGCATAAACCGGAAGCACACCCAGCTGCTGCTGCAAATAGTCTGCAGACTTTATCAGGCTGTTGATATATGGCCGGTAAATGTATTCCAGCAGCTTGTTTGAAACAATCATATCCCGGCTGGCGTATAAATGGATCAGTTGGCGGTTGTACTGTTTCAGTCCCTGGAAGTGGTAAAAAACCAGGGGCTCGCCCTCTACCTGGGGTCTGCCGTCGATTAAGCTCAAATTTTTATCCGCGATGTTCCATGGCGCCGCATTAGCCCCCGGATGGCTGCAGACAGAAACCGAAGGGTATTTTTCCGCAAGCCTTTCCAGGTATTTTTGATCGCCAAACCTCTCAGCGTCAACGACATCATGACACCACTCAAAGCATAGTTCACGCCAATGGCCGAGTGCCTGTCGACCGCTTCGCGAATTTCGAAAGGCGACATACCCGGCGTTGAAACGCCCGGCGTCCCTTTCGAAATGCTCGAATTCGGGCGTGAACCGGTGGGGCGTCAATTGTACGGATATGTCTGGGGTGAGACTGTTGATCAGTACCTGCGGGTCGTCAAAAACACCTACATCCACATCGAAATATACGCCCCAGTGCGCAGATTCGTCAGTGTCCATTAAGTGTTCAAGGGCAACCGCTTTGTTCATGAATGCGAAAGCGCCCTTTGACCAGTTGCCTCTGCGCGCCCAGATATCCTCGGGAATATAGTCTCGCGGCGCCCTGACCGTGGCACCGTCCAATTCCAGCCACCTCAATTGTTCGGCGGCTTCATCGTCCAGCGTGTAAAAATGAATTTGGCTGTTGGAGACCCTTCTGATCTGGCTGTATTGCGCAAACGCCGGAACAAGGTAGTTTCGATCGAAAATGGTCAGATAGTGAACCGTCATGATAGCCGAAAATCAGTTTACAGGATTTTTTCCAGCCAGCGATAGGTACTGCGCAGGCCATCTTCAAGCGACACGCTGGGCCGCCAGCCAAAACAGCGTTCAGCTTTTTCGACGGACAGTGCATTCCAGTCGAGGTCTTGAGGTCGGTTGTCGAGACGGCGAATTTTCGGTTTGCCTCCGGCGATCTCTGCCGCCTGGCGAATAACTGCATTCATCGATACGCCTTTGCCGGATCCCACATTGAAAACCGTTTCGCTTGTTGCAGTCTTCAAGACGCACGAAATGAACCGCATAAGGTCATCGATGTATATAAAATCGCGGCGGGCATTGCCATCCCCAAATAGCCGTATCTCTTCATTCAAGATCAGCTTTTTTAATACTACCGGAATGAAACCCTGCCGGGCATCCGGATTCTGTCCGGTTCCATAGGGATTTGCCACTCTGAGAATAGTGGCCTGCAGCCCGTATTGAGCCATGTAAGCGCCAATGGCATTTTCACAGGCAGCCTTTAACACGCCATACATCGAAATCGGATGGAGGGCTTCGTGTTCCCGACACAATGAGCCCCGTTCCCTTCTTCCGTATACCGTCCCTCCGGATGATATGAATACCAGCCGCGCTTTTCTATTGTGCTTTGCAAGGCACTCAAGAATATTGACCAGTACGCGAAATTCCTCACCGAACAGCAGGTCGAACGAAGTACTTGCCGGAGCGGGATTGCCGGCAGCAAATATTATGACGTCTGAATTGTTCAGATGTGTTTCGATAACGGCTGAATGGTCGATCAGTTCTGCGGTTGCAGACTGGAAGCCCGCTGGGATGATGTGTTTGCGCCATTCGGGTATGAATGCCAGCCTGTCAATACCTGTTACGGCATGACCTTCGTCAACCAAATGACGCAAAATATGGCTGCCTAAAAATCCATAACATCCCAGCAGGCAGACTTTCATAGGGAACTCTCTTTACTTGATTTTATCGGTTCCGGGGCCGGGGATCGCTTATTGAGATAATCCTCAGCGGTGGAATGGACGGCCCATTCACCGAACGCCATGACATCCGGTTGTTGTTTAAATGTATGGTTGTCCCGCGGTAGTATCTGTACATCCATGGTTGCCTTTGCATCATTTTTATAGTCGACCTTAAGGCTTCTCAATTCAAACGGACGGGCGATAAACGCAATGAAGGCAAATTTCCGGGCCAACGCTATTTCGTCGGCGCGCATCTCCGGGAATGTATCGATCGAACGCAGATTGCGCATGTATTCCGCACGGGTCTCGGAATCCTGCGTGAACCCAAGGTGGTCGTAGCGACCGGTGCCGGCCGTAAAAACCCGCTTCCCGAAGCAAGCTGCCTCGATTCCAACCGTCCCGCGGACAGTGATGCAATAATCAATCGCTTCAAAGAGCGAAAATGTACTGATATCTGTTTCCGGGTAGATGAGTTTGACATGACCGGGCAGATCACCGATACAATCCCGAATGGCCTGGACTTCGACAAGCTCACCCTGATAACCATCCCGTCTCAATTTAACCTTGTTGGCCGGGTGCATTTTCACCAGCCAGTTGACCCGGTCATTTTCACAGGCGGCTCTCACGCTCTCGACAAACCATTCCCGGTAGTTCTCAAAAAGATCTGCCCCGTAAAAAAACGTCGCATCCCAAAAAAGATGGGAAAATATGGCCGCCGTTTTCTTTTCTGGATCGATCCCGATCTTTTGCTTCAGTTCATCCTGGCTGTAGAAGGCTGTGTTGAACTGGGTGCCGACTTCACCATACCACTTCCCTGATTTATAGCCGGCGAATAGCTCGTCATAGACAGGCGTTTTAAAGTCTGTCTGCGAATCCCTGTTTTTGAAAAGTGCCCAGGATTCCTTTGAGACGGTGGCGGGATGATCCGACCTGTTTTCAGCTGTATAGCGTTTGAGTGTCAGCGCATCGTTACGATGCGATCCGCACCACTGGATCGTGTTTAGTCCCTTCAAAAGCGACAGATCGAAAAATTCGCCGTAGGGCGTATACCCGCGCTCCAAAAAGAGTGTCATATCTGGGTTTACGGTATCAAAGATTTGATTGGCGGCTTCAATATTGCGGATAGAATCTCGCGTTGCCCCTATGACCTTGTCACGTATGGCCGCATCGGCAAGATCGACGTGGCCGTGATAGGTTTCCCGGACCAATGTCGAACAGATATATTTCCCGATCTGAACGCCATCCCGCTCAAATGCCATCAATTCATCGAATGAGGTCATCTCTGACACGACAGCGGCGATGTTTTCCATGGGGATCGCTTCGATGCCGGCAAGGATGTCTTCAAAATAGATAAAATCCCTGATCCCCAGTGACCGGTAATAGAGGTTGGCCCAACAATCACGGAAGGTGACAACATAGCACCTGACGTTCTGGCTTTGGACGGATTTCACCAGGAAAGCCTCCATCTTGGCGGCCTCGGTGAAATTGCCGAGCAGGCTTATCACGAGCATTTTGTTGCGAGGTAAAGCGTGCGTTTTCTCATGAAATGATTCAAGGCCGTTTTTAAAAGCCCGGTACTCCCGAAAACGAATGATCTCAGCCTGCGGTTCCTTTATCAACCTGTGCAGAAATCTTATACCGGGTACTTTGCCTATGATCCGCTTTAGTGCCTGCATGTCTCGGTCGGTTGTGTGCTAGTGAAAAGGGTCTCTAAACCAATCGTTATCATCCGCCGGCCTCAATCTGCGGATTCGATATCTTCCCACGCCAGCAATTCGTTTTTGCCAATGTCTCTAGCTGCGCGTCTACCTATAAATTCGGGCAGATGCCGCGCGGGTACGCCGCGACCGGGCCTTTTTACACCTACCAGTTCAGCCGTGAGTTCGGTGCCCGCGGAAATGGCCTCCAGGCTGACCACCGAGTGGTGCGCCCAGTCACGGACAACGGTTTCTTCTTCCAGCACCTCTTTCCGGCTGCCGGCGGCCATTTCCAGTTTACGGATGGCTGAGACCATCGTGCCGAAGGCTTCCGGCTCCAGGGACACTTCATAATCAGGCCCTTGCAGTTCACGCTTCAGCGTAAAATGCTTTTCGATAATGCAGGCTCCTTTCATGACGGCCCCTATAGCGGTCCAGATATCGGGGGTATGATCCGAATGTCCTACAGGCACATTGTAGCGCGCGATCATTTCCGGGATGAACCCGAGATTGATCTTGTCGTAGGGTGCCGGATAGATGGAGGTGCAATTGGTCAACGCGAATTCGGCGTTTTCTTCCTTGAGGGCGGCCACAGTGGCATCTATCTCTTCGAGCGTCGCCATGCCGGTGGAGACGATCATCGGTTTCCCTTTTTGGGCAATGCGCCGCAGCATGGGGAGATTCGTCATTTCGCCGGATCCGGTTTTAAACGCCGTTGCCCCGAGCTCCTCCAAAACATCGGCTGCTTTGGCGCAAAAAGGTGTGCAGAGGTAGTGGATGCCAATTTCCGCACAATAGGCCATCAGTGCTTCATGATCGGAAATGCTCAGATTATATTGCGCCAGTACATCATCCAGGCTCCCCCCCCAGAAATGAATACTGTCCGGGATCATTTCATCTTCCGGCAGGTGCATCTGGTATTTTATAAAGTCGGCGCCGATCTCCCTGGCGACATCCGCCATGCGTTTGGCGACATTGAGACTACCCAGGTGTTCCACCGCTGCTTCGGCAATGGTGACTGCCGGGTAACCCTCCCCAATTTTAATCCCGTTAATTTCAATGTAGTTTGCCATCAGGGCCTCCTCAACTCTCTGATTTATTAGAAGTGATTTCAAAACCTTCAATCGGACACAAAGTCAAGGCGGACGAGAAATCTAGACCGGAGGAATACTCCAGTATTTTGAGGATTTGAATTTCACATCCAACGCCGAGATTGCGACCGAGGGGAGGTTTTGAAACCACTTTTAGGCCAGTGCCAATAATTTGCTGATATCTGCATAGGCAGCATCAACATCTTCAATTGCAGCCTTGACCGGTCCGACTTGCTTGACCATCTTCGGGGGCACATCTTCCGCCTCGAGAATTCTTTCCAAAACGTCTGAAACGGCGACCGCCCTTCCGCTGCCCACATTGTAGATTTCGCCACTTGTCCCCTGCGCCATGATAAGCCGGTAATAGTCCAGGGCCGCATCCACATCTATATAGTCACGCAGGGCATCCAGGTTGCCCACTTCAATGCAGGTAATCTCCTGATTGTACAATTTCTCAACCTGCCGGTACACATGCCCCACGAACAGTCGTTCCGAGAGGCCTTTGCCAAATAGGTTGAACGTTCGGGCCATCACAATATCAAGCCCATACCGTTCCACGTAGTACAGCATGAGCGCTGTCTGCATGGCTTTGGTAAGGCCATATACGGATATGGGACGCAGGGGTTGGGATTCCTGAGTAGGATTACGATCTGCAGATACCCGGCCGTATTCAGCAGCACTGCCTACGATCATAACCCGCGGGGACAAACCCAACTCCGTTATGCCTTCCAGGATATTTCGGGTACTGAGCACGTTGCCGGCATAATCCCTTGAATAGGTGTTGGTAAAACTTCCGGCCAGGTGATAAATCTGATCCGGCCTCAAGGTGTCGAGCATCTCCAGCGTCTTTTCCGCATCGGTAAGATCGCAAGTCAGGTTATTGCGACTGTCACCGGCATCTAAATCGACCCCGTACACTTCCCCGGGCACCGTGCCTAACAGATCTGCAAGCCGGGAACCTGAAAATCCCTGCACGCCTGTAATCAGCGTTTTCATACGTTTCCCCAACGCCGGTCACACCGGGAACAGCACTGCCGGTGAAAACAAGGACCGAAATTGCTAAAGGTTGTAAATATCACTTTTATAACGGGAAAGATGACCCGGCTCTTTAAACCACTGGACGGTTCTTGTCAGGCCGGCCTTCAGGTCGACCTCGGGTTTCCAGCCGGTAAGCAGTTGAATTTTTTCATTACTGCCAATCAGTCTTTCCACTTCCGACTTTTCCGGGCGGATGCGTTCTTCCGTCGTGGTGATGCGGGCATCCGGGTTGATCATCTGGAGCAGACGCTCGGCAACATCACCGATGGAAAACCCCGTGCCGGTGGCGATGTTGATTTCAGCCCCGGCAGTCTGGTCCGCTTTTGCGATCTCTATGAAACCTGCAGCGATATCCGTCACGAAATTAAAATCTCTGACCGGGGACAGGCTGCCGAGCTGAATTCGGTCGCTGCCACTCAAAAGCTGGGTGATGACGGTCGGAATCACCGCCCGGGCCGACTGACGGGGGCCGTAGGTATTGAACGGCCGGACAATCGTCACCGGAAGATCGAAAGAGCGGCAAAACGATTCCGCCAGGCGGTCAGCCCCGATTTTTGTCGCGCTATAGGGGGACTGCCCCTGAAAAGGATGTTTCTCATCCATGGGTACATATTGCGCCGTGCCGTATACTTCTGAGGTGGATGTCACCAACACCCGCCGGGTACGCTGGCGTTTGGCAGCTTGCAGGACATTCAATGTACCCTTGATATTCGTGTCAACGTACGCGTCCGGGGAATGATACGAATAGGGAATCCCGATGAGGGCCGCCAGATGAAAGACGGCACCGCAGCCTTCCAGGGCAACCGCAACGCCGTTGGGGTCCCGCACATCGCCGGTAAATACGTCCAGGTTCCTACGGACAGAATCCGGAAACGTGTCCAGCCAGCCCCAGGAGTTGAAAGAGTTGTAATAGACGAAGGCACGCACATCGCAGCCTTCGGCCAGCAACGCTTCGACCAGATGACTGCCGATAAAGCCGTCTGCGCCGGTAACCAGAATTTTACCTTCAGTAAGTTTCATGACGTATTCACTCGTTATCGTGGTGGTTAGACTGCTGGTGGCTGTTTGCCCGCTTGAGATCGGCTATGGTGCCGATATCGATCCAATATTCGCTGACCGGAAACACGGTCGTCTTTTGTTGACTGTCTCCCAGTTTTGTAAAAATTTCAGGCATATCAATATATGTGTCTTTCGGGATGAGCGCCAATACCTCCGGGTCGAGCACATAGATACCGGCATTGATAAATACCCGCTGCATCGGTTTTTCCGTAACGTTGCGCAAATAGGAGTCATCGGTTTCTACAACACCGTAGGGCACTTTGATCTCATACTCACGAATGCACATCGTTGCCGGACTTTCGGTATGCTCAGCGTGAAACTGGAGCAGTTGTCTGAAATTGATATCGGTTATCAGGTCACTGTTCATGACAATGAGGGGATGCGCGGGCTTTTCCTCCAGAAGGCTCAAGGCTCCCGCCGTACCCAGCTTTCTGTCCTCGCGCAGGTATTGAATATCAATGCCGTAGTCCGCCCCGTCACCAAAATGCGCCTCTATCAGGTCGGCCTTGAAGTTGAGGGCAATGAACAATTTCTGTATACCGGTCGCTTGCAGACTACTGATGATATTCTCCAGGATCGGCTTATCACCGACTTTGAGCATGGGTTTGGGGGTCTGATTTGTCAGCGGCCGCATGCGCATTCCCATGCCGCCGGCCATGATGACCGCCCAGTTGGGGAGCTGCTGGTCTTCCGAAAAATCATCCAGAAACACCATTTGAATGATACGGCCGGAAGAGTCCAGCACCGGGCATTGGCGAATTTTCTTTGATTTCATGCGACTGATGAGATCTTCCCGGGACTCGCCCTGAACGGAAACCAGCGGGCTTTTATACATAATGCGGGAAACCGGCTCTTCAATACCCACGCCACGCAATATGCCACGCCGGATGTCGCCATCGGTGATGGTTCCCAGAAGCTTCATATCGTCAGCCGCCACCAGTACAATCTGCTTGCGGCTTTCGGTAAGCCTGGTCATCGCGACTGATATGGCCTCATCTGGTTGTATGAGTAAATTTGCTTCAATAGTCATCGGTTTTTACTTTCAAGCGTTAGTTTATCTTCCATACGCCGTCACTGATCAAGGTCAGGCGCTATATCAAAAAACCGTTTTTTCGTACCATCCACGAGGGCGTGCCTTTTAATGGCGTTTTTGATATTCACGGCTGTATCCGGTTTGTAATAAGGGTTCTCCATATCGTTCAGAGACTGGCGGAATTCACGCGACAGCGCCTTTGTCAGGGCGGCGGCGATATCGGGAACCGTCGGTTCGCAGTCAATGATATTGGCGGCCCGGATGCGCCCCTCTTCCCGGTCGCCTATATTGACCGCCGACACCTTGAAACTGGGGGTTTCAATGATGCCGCTCGACGAATTTCCCACGACGGCATCAACCACGTTCATGGTGCTCAGGTAGCGCAACTGTCCCATGGAAGTAAAGGCAACGGCTCTTTCAGGATGTCGGGCGACAAATTCATCGATCATGCGATTGATAATGCGCCCCTCTGTATCGGCATTGGTTTTGGTCAGCACACAACGCAAATCGCCGTGTTGCTCCAGGACGTCTATAAGATTTTGTAACTGGGTGCCGGAGGTGTCATTCTCAAGGGTAACCGGGTGGAAGGTCATCAGTATGCTCGGATGATCCAGCTTGAAGTCAATTTCCTTCTCAAGCTCGGTCTGGTTCAAAAACGCCATGTTGTGGATGACCTCGTTGTTGAGGCCGCCCACGTTGAACACACAGTCCGGGTCTTCACCCAGCTGGATCACCCGCCGACGATATTCTTCGGTATAGGTAAAGTGCAGGGAGCTCATTTTGGAAATCGAGTGCCGGATGGAATCATCGATGGCGCCGTAGGTCAATTCACCGCCCTGAATATGGGCTATCGGTATGCGGCAAACCAGCGCCGCCGTGGCCATGGCCATACTTTCAAAACGATCCCCCAAAATTACGACAATATCCGGCTCCAATCGGTTCAGGGCCTCGGCAAATCCAATCAGGCCCAGCCCCATGCTCTTGCACACCGCCACGGGCGTGTCCGCACTGAGCAGCATCTCCACCTTTTCATCCGGGTGATAACCGTCCGCCTCGATCACCCTGACGGTCAAACCGAATTCCGGCGACAGGTGCATACCGGACACCAGCAGCTGCAACCGGGTGTCCGGATCGTCGTCTATGGCTTCGATCAGGGGTTTCAGCAGCCCGTATTCGGCGCGGCCACCGGTAAACACGCAAACTTTTTTAACCATCGGCATCACTATCCTGTTCTCTGGGTTTCATGAGGGCTTCCGCGATCGTCAAATCCAGGGGGGTGTTGATATCGATTGCCTCTTCCGGCTCAACGATAAGGGGGCGGGGCCGCTCGCCTAACACGGATTTCCGGGCCAGCAGCACCTCTGAACGGGTCCCGTAGATGGTGCTGCTTTCCTTGTACAGCGGCTCTCGATCCTGACGCCGCCGCGGTTGATTGGGAATAAGATGTTCAAAGCGGCCGTCGATAATGCGTCCGTAGCAGCCGTGCGTTGCGACGACCCCGACCACCGAATCGACCCCGGTGTCCTGCAGCATCGTCACGCACCGCTGTATGGTTCCGGCAGTCCGAAACGGCGATGTCGGCTCCAGGGTCAGCACCATACCGGGCATGTCACCCCGCTCCGCCGTAATGGTCTCCAGGGCGTGGATCAGGGCCTGCTCTGTTGGAGCTTCATCCGTGGCCAGCGCTTCCGGCCGCCAGATCACCCTGGCACCGTAATGTTCCGCGACGGCTGCGATCTGGTCATGATCGGTCGATACGATTACGCTGGACAGGCAGCCGGCCGCCAGGGCCGCCTCAATGGTGTACGCCAGCAGCGGCTTGCCACACAGGGGCACGATGTTCTTCAATGGAATAGACTTCGACCCGCCACGGGCCGGGATAACGCCCAGAGCATCCATCACGATGTTGCTTCGATCTCCTCTTCCTGGTAAGCCGCCAGCACCTCAGACGGGCGGCCAATTTTTTCCGTTTGGCCCTGATTCAGCCAGATCACCACATCGCAGTTTTCTACGGTATTCAAGCGATGGGCGATGATGATCAGGGTCTGCTTGCCCTTCAGGCTGTAGATGGTCTGCAGGATGCCCCGCTCGCTTTTCGAATCCAGCGAACTGGTGGCTTCATCGAATATGATGACCTGCGGTTCCTTGTACAGTGCGCGTGCGATGGCTATCCGCTGCTGCTGGCCGCCCGATATCTTGGCGCCCCGCTCGCCGACAACGGTGTCGATGCCTTCAGGCATACGTTCCAGAAAATCCATGGCCGCCATGCGGCAGCAGGCCAAGACTTTCTCCCGGGAGATCTCTGCGGGTGCATATCCAAAAGCGACGTTTTCGACGATCGAACCGTCTACAATATAGGGATGCTGCGGGACATATCCGACCGCCTGCCGCCAGGCGCCCCGGGATCGCTGGCTCAGCCTGGTACCATCGATGTAGACGCCGCCGCCTGTCGGCGCGAGCAGACCAATCAGGATGTCCGCCAGGGTGCTTTTACCCGAACCGGAGAGGCCCACGATTCCCACGGTATTGCCTTTAGCGATGGCAATGTCGATATCCTGCAGGATTATCTCGTCGCGCGCGGCGTAGGCAAAGGCAACGTCTCTGAGCCGAATCTCTTTTCGGAAGTGCGGCCGCGGGGTCTTATCGGAGGGCATCCGTCCCTGCGGTGGCTTCGTAGATCCAAGCAAGTCGATGTATGAAAAAATCTTCTGGATGTAGGGCATGGCCTCACGCAGGGTCGCCATACCGGTCAATATGCGGTTAATCGCCGGTAGAATCCGCCAGGCCGAAACGGCGATCAGCGCCAAAATACCCGCCAATTTGGCGATCGGAACCGCAAGCACAACTATCAATATGATGACGGTTAATGCGATGCCGGCAAAGCCTGCGGTTTCAAGCAACCACACTGGAGCGCGGTTGATGATCCGCTGCAGAGCCTGATATCTGGCCAGCGTATACACGCCGGTTTCAAAAGTTCCCAAAAACTGATTCTCACGTGCGGAAATTTTGACGTCTTTAACGCCATAGAGCAACTGGTTGATGAGGCGGTTGATGATAAGGTAAAGGTCCCGGGTTTTAACTGTCAACCGATCGATGACCTTTTTGATCCTTCCAAAAATCAGAAATGCCCCGATTCCCAGAACAATTATCGCGAAGATCAATATCAGTGGGTCTGCCACCAGAACCGCTGCCATCATCATAAATATCAAAAAGACATCACTCAAGGTAAGCAGGGTGGTACCAATAAAATAATTGCCGAAATAGCCCCGCCACTGAACGGTCTGAATGAGATCGGCCGGGTTTTTATCCGTATGCCATTCATATGGCATGGCCATATAGCGCGACATTAACTGATCACCAATAAACCCATCCACATTGGCGGCCAAGCGCCCACTCCAGTATGTGACCATCAGTTGCAGGCAATTTTTTAAGCCGATCGCGACCACCACTAGAACACTGGATGCAACGATTAGATGAGATGCATTCTCCACCACAGTGGTCAGCACTCCGGGCAACCGCGGACCCCAGGTTTGCGAGGCCAATATTTTCTCCGCAACATAGCCTGGATCTGACACGATGGAAGCCCAGGCTGCAATCACTCCCAGCGACAACATTTCAACGGCAGCCGTTGCGACTTGGATAATCAATAGGGGCAACAATTGCCGGCGCAGTTTACCCGGTAAAAACCTTACAATCTGAATACCTACCCCGAATATACTCGCCGTCTGTTTGGGCTGTTTTATCAAGTGTTTTTCTTGTCCGCCGGGGGGAGAAAAGGCAGCGCTCTCCCTGCGTTTAACTGGCCTTTATTGTCTGGCAGGTCAATTGAATTTCCTGTTCGGTCAGTCCAAAATAGGATGGTAGCCACAGGCCCTTTCGGGACACCTCAATGGCGTTTGGAAATTGACTGTCATCCTGCCGGTAAGGAATCTGGGTATGCAGGGGGAACCAGAACGCCCGGTTCCCTATCCCATGGGTCGTCAAGCTGTCCACTACTTGATCACGATTTTCAACCAGGATATCCATCCACTGTTTTATTTCACCCCTGTTCCGGTCCCAAACCGGAATCTCGATATGGGAAATTCCATCCAGGTGACGTTCATACAGGGTATCTCGAAGCGAAAATGCCTCCAGACGCTCTTTCAGGCGTTCCAACTGAGCAAGTCCCACGGCCGCCTGAAGGTTCGTCAGCTTGAAATTGTAGCCCATGACGGGATGCAGGTCATCCCCACCAGTGCCCTGTTTACGCCGCCCTTGATCTTTGAGTTCGAGCAGGCGGTGATACACATCGATGCGATTCGTAGCGATCATACCACCCTGACCGCAGGTTACGGTTTTATTGGGTGAAAATGAAAAGCAACCGGCATCACCGATAGTCCCCAGGTATTTATCCCCATATCTGGAGCCCAATGCCTCGGCCGAATCACAAACCATTGCCAGGTCATTTGCTGAGCATATAGCCAATAATGCCTCATAATCAGCACCGCGCCCATTCACATCAACCGGGACAATCGCTTTTGTTCTATTGGTGACTGCGGCTGCTACCCGCTCTGGATCTATGGTAAATCGCCTGCTATCCACATCTACCAGTTTGACCGTCGCACCTGTAAGGCGGACGGCATTTGCCGTGGCAATGAAGGTTAAGTCAGGTACAATGACTTCGTCGCCAAAACCGATATCCAGGGCCATCAGTGCCAGACTGATAGCCAGGGTTCCGCTGGTGACGGCAACGCAGTGGTTCACGTTTAGAAATGTAGCCATTTCGTTTTCAAATTCCCGCGTCACATCGCCGTCATTGATATAGTTGCTCTGCAGGACCGAGACGACCCGCATCTCTTCCTGCGGGCCCAGTTCGGGTAAAAACCATGGAATACTCATATCGTATATCCTTTTGAAAACTCTTATCGATTTGGCCAATGCGGCGGGCATTATATCCAAAGCGATCCGCTGCTTCCGTTAGGGCATCCAGATACGTTCTTTCAGCATAGGTATATGCGATCTCCATGTCCGGTACTGTATGACCCTCGCTCGGGAAGGAGGGGCTGTAATCGGGAAAGGCCTTGGGCAAATATTTTAAAAATTCGTATTCTTCATTCAAGTTCAATTTTTCATAAAGATAGCGAACCGAATGCTCGACGCTGTCAAGTAATGACTCGTATTGAAAAAATACCAGTCGGTCTCCAAGCAGCGTTTTGAAACCGTATCCAATCTCAAGCAATTGCGCTATCTGCCAGCAGACCGTTTCTACAAGGTGTCTGTCTACAAACCGCTCATACCCATCTGGATAGATATGGGCGAAAAACCCATCTTGATATTCCTTTCCCACACTTTCCTTTGATGTAATCCGGATCAGCCGGAGAATCGAGTTGACAACCGCTCTTGGATCCCGGATGCAGAAAATATGGTAGGCATCCGGAAAAAAACGATCGATCACATCCGCAAACATGATGTAGGTCGGGCACTTGTCTATCAGTCGATACTTGCGGCCGGATGCCATGGTCGTCTTTATTCCCTGATACTGTGAATAAATAAAACTGGGATCCAGGCTTCCCGCAAGATGTGTCTGGCAACTGCCGTAGATTTTATCCGGCACACCCGCCTTTGCCCAAACCTGCAAAAAGCCCTCAACGGGTATCGGGTGGCTTTTAAGTGCCTCCGGAGTGGTATCGCCGTAATGCAACTCGCCCCATATACCCTTCTTCCACCGTTTATCCGTACTGAAATAGCACAATTCAGAATGCAAAGATAAAAGGTCATAGAGCAAATGCGTTCCACACCGTGCCGTACCCCATATAAAGATCGGCTTTTCCAAGCTTACGGCTGTTTTTCCGAACACCTTCTTGGCCCAGTGCATGGCCCTGTATTTAACTTGCTTCACGGGAATTTCCATTTTCATCAGTGTATATGCGAATTGATAATTGCGAGAACCTCCGCGGCTACCTGCTGAGGCTGAAAAGCGTCAAGGTATGTGTGACGCCCACTACGCCTGATCTGGTAGTATGTATCCGGCTTTTCGACAACCTGTATCAATTTCTCGGCCAGATCCACTTCATTGTCGATCACAATCGCATTCACACCGGGATCGATCTCCGGGAGAGCCTTGACGCTGTTGCGATGCACGACCAGGCATTGCCCCGCCGACCAGGCAATCACATGGCGCGTAAACGCACTGTTGTACTGCCCGACATTATTCAAAAGAAAGAAAAAGTCAGCATCCAGAAATTCTTTCTCGAGATCATCCACATAACCCCGCAGAACAACATTCTCCGCCTTGCTGAAGGGTTTGAGCCTGGCGGGCAATTCCCCGCCCCCGATGATATGAATTTCGTGATCAAAGGGAAGCTTGGTTTTCATCAGAGGGGCTGCCTTGCGTAGCAGGAAATCCAGGCCAATGCTGCTGCCAGTCATACGCAAGTGCCCAACATGCCCAATAATCTTTACTTTTTGAGTAAGGTGTCGTCTTTTCCGGTGCCATTCAATACAATCAGCTCCCAGGGCCTCAAACACATCATACCAGGTATTTTTAAAGTAGGCTGCCTGCAAAACGCCCAGTTTCCTGTATTTGGCTATATTGGTATAGGTCACACATCCAATGTGGTCATAATCCTTTATAATCTTCAGGATGCTGTTCTTATATTTCTTCAGTTTTATGTGATTCAATAGATCAAGCAGGCTGTCCTTCAGCCCACGATTGTTGCGGCTGCCAAAAACTTCTTTTTCGAGGTAATAAATCTCAGTGGGAACGAAATCGATATCTCCATAGTAGGCGATTTTGGGTATATGGCGAATGCCGAATGAGGCGGCAATGCCTTCCGGACTCCATATATTGAGAATTGCTGCGGCATTCACGGAGCGAACGGCCTTTTTGATTTTATCACGCACGTGATACGCCGGATAGAAGTCGGCAACGGGACAGCGGGATAACAGCAGGCGCATCCGTTTTCGCAAAGAGGGCTGCTGTTTACCCGCGTTTTCTACAAAAACCGGTTCGAGAACTTGAATGCCGACTTCCTCAAGCCTTTCTATCTGTAAGACGTAATCACCGTTCTCAAATGGCTGGGAGTCGATGGCCAGATCGAGCAGGGGCTGGTAGAAAACTTTGTGACCGGCATTTGCCAGACCAGCGGCGAGATAGTAACTGACGATGTTAACCGCAGTGATTCCTTTAAATGCGTGCGTGGCGTAGGGTATGCTCGAACCGATAATAAGAATTCGCATGCGACGATCTTAAGCAACTATTTCAGGTTTCGGAAGCGGGCGGATGAATTTTCCTGAAAAGCCTTTCTTCTTGAGAATCGCCATCAATTCGTCGGCAATATGCCAGGACAGAAGCAAGGCATATTCCGGCTGTTCTTCAAAAAGAAGGGCCTCGTCCAATACCGGGATCCGGGTCCCCGGTACGTATTTGCCAATCTTATGTGATGTGCTGATCTCCATAACCGCATCGAGAATACCGTCATCCAGTCCGGTGTAGTTAATCAGCGTGCTGGCACGTGAGGGCGCCCCGATACCGTAGATCCGCCCCCCCTGATTTTTAATGTCCTTCAGCAGTGCCATCAGCCCGAGCTTGGACCCGATAACACTCTCTTTGAAGGTCTTCAGGGCACTGCCGTCACTGATGCCGGCCGTCTTTTCCACCTGCAGCAAGTCGGCAACCGATGCCTGCGTCGTATATTGACCCGGGCGGGCTGCATATACGCGGATCGAACCACCGTGCGTGGGTATCCGTTTCACATGGAAAACCTCAAGACCGTGCTGGCGGAGAAGAAAGCTGATACTTTCCAGGGAGTAATAGCGCAGATGCTCATGGTAAATGGTATCGTATTGCAGGGTCTCCACCAACCCCAGCAAATAGTGTGATTCCGAGACAAACACACCTTCCGGAGTCAGCAACTCGGTAATGCCGTCCACGACGCTGTGAATATCACCGATATGTGCGAAAACATTCGCTGCGGTGATAAGCCCGGCGGCGCCGTATTGGGCCTTGAATTTTCTGGCGGAATCTATCCCGAAATATGCGGTCTCGGTCCGAATACCACGTGTGCGGGCTACATCCCCGGCCTGCGAGGGTTCGATGCCTAATACCGGATATCCGTTTTCATGGAAATTGGAAAGCAGGGTGCCGTCGTTTGAACCGATGTCGACTACGAGTTTTTCCTGGTCCAACTCCAGCAGCGTCGTGCTCTCTTCGTATAAATCTGCAAAGTTCTCACGCAGGATACGAGTGCTCCCACTCAAATAGGGGTACGTAAAAGGAAAAAGCACTTCAGGATCAACTTCCAGTCCAATTTGAACCAGAGAACAAGCGGGGCAGCGTAAAAGCTCCAGTGGAAAGGCCGGTGATTCCACCGGCAGGCTGTCTATATCCGGCATTTCATTCACCGGTGGTATGTATCCCAAAAAAAGAATTGGTTGCAGACTGTCGCCATCGCAAACCTGGCAGGCGGTGATGGGTCTTGAATAGACGCTCGTGTTTTTACTCATGCTGGTTTCCCTTTTTTATTCTGTTGTAGAGCGCAATGGCGGCTTCAATGCAGGCATCAACCATCTGGTAGCCATAGTGCCGCAATTGAACCCCGCGCCCGAGGTAATTTGCCGGGTTTGACAAGAGCTTTCTTTGATAATCAGCCTGCGAGACACCATATTCGTCCAGGAGGTATAACCCCTCGTCTACAAACTTCTTTTCCAGCAGGATGAGGGCCTGGGCGATCCGGCGGGTAGTATCCTGAATCCCACGGTTCACATATACGGCGTCGGTAGCCAGCGGGCATCCATAAAGATCGTAATAAAAAGGAGGTACGTAGTGAGTGGGCTTCTTGAGGCGTTTATACCCCAGTTGGTCTTGCACGATATCATAGCGCAAAAGGTCGAATCCCGCTTGACGCAACTGCAGATCAACTTCTGAAAAGAGGCGCTGGTTCTTTCGAAAAGGGACAAAGTAAGTTTCAACCAGGACAACACCGGTGCGTTTTAAGATGTCCGCACTTCCGGCAAGGACATCGTATTCGGAACCTTCCACATCAATCTTTAAAAAGTCGATGTGCCCAAGGGCATGTTGCGAACAGAATGAATCCAGCATCATGGATTCAACCTCAATTTTTTCCGACCCGGCAAAATGATCGCTGCCAAAATCTTCAACGCACGCCTGATTTGCATGGTATGTAAACCTGCCCAGAGATGAAAGGTCGGGCTCGAGCGTTCCGCTGGCACCAGGAACGGGTGTGATAAAGAATTCGATGCTGCCGTCTTCCTTGCCGAGGGCATATGGGAAATAAGAAAGGTTGCGAAAGGCGGGCGTCAGAATTCCAATCTTTTCAGCATCGGTACTACCAGAGATGAGTTTACGGTATTCCTCGGGATTGGGCTCAAAGCCGAAGGCATCCGTGCGCCGGGCAAAGGTTTCCAGGTGCAGGATGCCGTTTCGGGCCCCCACATCTACCAGGGTAAAATCAACGTCGTTGAGGTCGGCTATCTGCATGAGTTCATTTTTAAGGCTTGGTTTCATAAGGCGTCCCGTGAGTTATAATTATCCCCTGCTTTCCAACTTGTTGTACCAGTCATAAGTCTTTTGTACCCCCTGCCGCAGATTGATCCCGGGGCTGTAGCCCAGGGCCTTCAGTTTGCCGATGTCGGGGCACCGTCTGAGAACACTACCCTGAGTTCGGTCGGTTTTGACGATATTGAATTCCCTGGAAAACATGGAAAGTACAAGGCTTACCAGATCATTGATGCTTGTCTCAGTATCATTTCCGATATGATAGATATTCAAGTGGCGGCCATTCTTCAGCAGGCAGCGCAGCCCTTCGACGAAATCATCGATAAAACAAAAGGCCCGTGTTTCCGAGCCATTGCCTTGTATTTTGAAGTCAATGGGTCCCACAGGCGTATTTTCGATCAACGTTTTGGCGCGCATAATGAACTCGGGAATAACATGTTCGAACCCCATATCCGGGCCGTAGATATTATGGGGTCTGAAAACGATAACCCTGTTGAAATATTTGCGCCCATAGTTGAGAGCCATCAACTCGCTGATGAGTTTCCCACCGGCATACGAATACCTGGGGTTCAGCGGGTCGGGGATCAACAGGGGGACGGATTCGCCGGTTGGAATTTCGGGAGGGGTTTGGTATACTTCTGAACTGGAAGCCAGTATCAACTCCCCGATGTCATGGGCGCGGGCGGCATCCACCACTGCAACCATGCCTTTTACGCCAACATCCAGAACTTCCTCAGGTTTCTCATAAAAATACCGGGTACCGTTTATAAACGCCAGGTGAATAATGCCATCAACACCGCGGGCAGCTGATTTGACTTTCTCAGCGTTGCGCACATCGGCTTCGATCATTTCAACATCTTTGGCAATGTCCGCCAAGCGGCTGGTTCGGCCGCGCGTATTATTGTCGATGACAACGACACGATGCCCGTCTTTCAGGAGCATCCTGACTACTGCTGATCCTATGAACCCGGTACCGCCCGTTACAAGATATTTCTTCATGTGTTTACCTGTATGGCATGAGTGATTTTTTGTGGCTGCCCAGGGCCATATACCCAACGCCCTCAGGCAGATTTAGCTCTCCGGCCAGGAAGTTGTTCCAAAAGTCATATACCAGGCAAGGCTTTCCAAGAATGTTGGAAACGTTCTCAAGAACCATGTCGCCAAATTTTCGGTGGTTGTTCAGAATGAGGACCACATTGGCATTGCGCAGCGCATCCGTAAGCGTGTCAAAAGGCTCGAGCCCGAAATTCCGTATTTGTTGCGAAGATACAACGGGATCATATCCCCGATACGCTACTTCTGGGAATTGCTCCTTAAGGGCCTCAAATATGGGCTTTGCCATGGTTCCCCTCAGGTCATCCGTCTCCGGAACACCTTTAAATGCTATCCCGAGCAATGCAATAACTGGCTTATCCGGCATATTCGGGGTTTGCCGCACTTGTCCGGCTAAATACTGTACAACCTCTTCGGGTTGGCGCTCATTTACAGTCCTGGCGGCCATTGCAATTTCGGGAACAATTCCATACGGCGCCAGACTTTGAGCGAGGATATGCGGATCTTTTTCCAGGCAGGGACCTCCAACTGGACCGGGCACAGCGAGATGGACGCGCTTGTAACCGCGCGTTCCGGCATTCACCACTTCGATGGCACTGATGCCGATTGCATCCGCAATGCGGGCAATCTCATTCGAATATGCCAGGGTGATGTCCCGATAGGTATTGTCAACCATCTTGATAAATTCGGCCGTTTCAACATCACTGACACGGATTACCGTTGATGTTATAAACTGAAAAATCTGGCCGGCGCGCACTGCCGAATCCAGCGTGATCCCACCGACAATCTGGGGCAATTGGCGCAATTCATTCAAGGCGTTGCCTTCAACCGTTCGCTCAGGGCAGAAGGCCAGGTCAAAAGGAACGTTCGCCTTTTCGAGAAGGGGCCTGACGACATCACAGGTCGTGCCCAACTTGACAGTGGATCGCATGATTACGATATCATGCGGCTTTAGGTTAGCGGCTATCTGTTCGGACACACTTTTTATCATGTCCAGGTTTACCACTTTATCCGCATTCAAAGGGGTACCTACCGTGATAATATAGACTGTCGCCGAATGGCCCTCTGAAATAGTTTTTGAACAGTTCAGACGTCCGTTTTTAATCACACTGTTTAAACGCTCAGCAAGGCCTGGTTCGAAAAAATGGGGTCGCCCCTGAAATATGCTGTCAAGCACCTCATCATTGATTTCTATTCCGCTCACCTTGAATCCTGATTCGGCCATAACGATCGACAGTGTTAATCCCACGTAACCAAGCCCGATGATGCACACGTGTGTGTCTGCGAAAGATTTAGGTAGCTGAGTCATTTCAGTTAAGTCCGCCCTTTATTATATTTAATCCAATGAAATAAATCCCTGAAGTACCGCCTGGAAGATGACCGCGATATTCAAACTGTGTGAAAACTCTCCGTGTCGAATCATGCCCAGCAGTTTCTGCCTGCTGACCAGGCAGGTCTCGATACCGTCTTCGACCGGGCCGACCTGTTTCAGCCGGGTGGCATAATATCCAAAGAGATAGCCCTGATTTCGTCCTGAATCAACAATCAGCTTTCCAAGCGGGATGATCCTTTCCGCATGGTGTCCGGTCTCTTCGGCCAGTTCCTCAGATGCGGACTTCAGGGGATCGTTGTTCGAAACATGTCCGCCAGGCAGCTCCCATACGAACGCCTCCACCGCCGGCCGATACTGCCTTATCAGCACGAAACCCTCGCCTTGCTTTTCGGCGATCACCGCTACGTGGTTCCCTTCGTTGATTGAATAAAATTGCGCGATATTGTCTGGCGCCACGCGCATTGTTTTCTCGTCCAAACTAAACCAATCGGTATCGAAAACAGGCCTTGTTTTTATGATTTCAGGCTTCATCATCTCTCTGTATGTATAAACTTGGCAGTCGCAAACCTTTTCGGGACAACCCTAAGAAGTCGACATTACCAGCTTGTCGATATATCGCGCCGACTCAAGGATACTCTCTAGCCCGTGGTCACGGACCTGAACCACACTGCCCCGATATCCCCCGGGTTTCAGTATGCGTCGCACTTGGTTCAATTTATAAACCAGCTTGCCGGCCAGGTCGGTTAGAATTGTCTGTTGTCCGGAGGCCGATTTTTTTTGTATCTGTTGCTGGATATCCGGGGGCATCTCGGACAGAGCCTTTGCATACATCTCCAACTCAACGGCATTATCTGCACCTTGACGTTTTAATTCTTCAATGGCTTCCCTACAATGCAGAAAATAGTTGCTCCAGTTCAATTGAAGCGCCCCTAATCTTTCCGGCAGCAAATGCTGCATACGCAGCAGCGTTTCTGCCGATGTTGAGGGAAATACGGTCATTGCTTTGATTGGCGCATATTCGAAATTTGTCCCTGAATACATTCTTTTATAAGTAGCGGGATCATTAATATGACCCGATGCTGAATCCACCGGGGTACCGACAATGGTCAATGGTTTATCAATTTTTATAATTCTGTTCGCATAGGCCAGAACCGAAACGGCAGCGGCAGTCATTGGGCAAATTGGAAAGAAGAGCTTGCCTCCGAGCCGCTCTCTTATCTTGCCTATTACATCCCGGGCGTATACCGCCCGGACGATAATGGGTACTTTTGGTTTTACATGATAGGCCAGCCCGATCCCGGATTTAAAGATGGCACCCAAGATTGCATTTGGGTCCAAATTCCCGACATCGCCTGTAAATTCAGGGATACGCAGTGTCTCCCGTTCATCAGGGATACACCAGGCATGATCGTAGTAACTGGCAACTGTCCAGAAAGCCGCACCAATACTCTGCGCGTTAAGAATACTCTCTGACAGTAGACGCAGACCAGATGGAATCATTACGTGATCGTCACAAAGCAGTGTCTGCCACCGCCCCTTTGCGTGTGAAAAGGCAAAATTCCAGTGATCTATAATCGTCATATAATCACCTGGGCGGACATACCGGAGCCGCGGTGAATCGAACGACGTCACAATATCCTCACACCCGGAATCACTGTTATCCGAGACGATCACTTCAAAATCGTCAAAATCCTGGGCAAGCGCTGAAGCCAGGGCGAATTTAAGAAGTCGCGGTCGAGTTGTCGTGATGACAATTGAAAAGAAAGGATTATCGGACATGCTGTATTTTTAGTCTATTTGCGTTGCGGCGGATTCCATAGAGATCATGCCAACAAAAACCTATGCCAATTGCCGGCGGACTGATTCGGCATTAATTGCAAAAATCTCTGCATTGGGTGCCATGTCGATTTCGTCGGGTTCTCTTCGCAGGTAGATAACGTCAGTTCCTGGCAGGGCGTCGTGGACTGAGCAAATAAACTGGTGACTACAACAGTGAACGCTTTTGCTGTCGTCTATAACAATAGCGTGACCGGTTCGCCCGATATCGGCAATAATGATGTTCCAGTTGACTGGCGTGGCCGACGTCACCCCGAACAGGGAGCAGGTTTTACCCATGTCCATTAACTCTCGCCGCAACTGCTTGCCCTGCGGAAGTGAAAAATTGAAGCAATTAATGGTAGCATCTGTTCCGGAGGCCATATGAAAGATGCCGCCGTCCTGGTCTTCATCCACCGGCGTGTCGAATTCGATCAATTCATCGTGAAACATCCGCTGACTGACACCTATCATGCGGAATCCGTTTGCAAAAAGGTGATTCGAGAGCACATAATCGGCATCATGCCGATTGGTGATACCATAACCGGGAACGCGCGCAATGGAGCAAAAATCCCCGAAATTATTCAAACTCGATTGCATGCCCTGATAGCCGAGATCAACTGCGATGGTGACGATTGTGAACGAAGCTTCTGCCGATGATTGACGAATAAAGTTGTAGGTATTGACCAGGTGGTCTATCCCCAGCAGTAAAAAGTCCTGCTGCTTCATGAAGAATGCAGAAGAGACTCCGTTGATCATCAGGCCGAAGCCAAATCCGACTTGGGCATTTTCGATATTGGGCGTATTGATAACCTGCACAGCACCGTGGGATTGGAGACCCCTGGTAAGACCACCAAGACAGGATCCAGCACTAACATTCTGGCCAAACACAACCGCTTGATCCTGTTTGGCGACTTCTTCCCGGAGGCGCTGATTAATGTATTCGATGTATTTCATTCTATTTCCTCAAGCAGTTGCGCGAGAATATTGCGACTCATGGATTTCAGCTCTTCTTCTGCCAAGAGATGCCTTAAAGTGAAAATCGGGTCACTGATCTCCTCTTGCAAGAGCGGCCACGGATCAATTTCAACCGTGGGTGCCGGCCCCGCATGATAGTTGATATACTTGCCTTCCGGATATTCTTCCGTCTTTAGGCGCCAGTCACCCAGGGTGGCAACTGCCACTTCAACGACGACCGGACACTTTTCCGACAAGGCCTGCAGGCGGACAGCCTGAAGTTGCTCAACATAATCCGCACAATCGTTTCCTTCCAGACAGACATAAGGGGTTCCAAAGGTGGCGCTCAATTTGGAGAGGAAAATGTCACAACGCCGTTCATGGATCTGGGTAGCCAGAGACCAGCCGTTGTTTTCCACGATGATGACGACCGGCAGTTCCTGGGACTTCATGAGGGAGAGGCTTTCATACATCGCGCCCTCTTCCATGGCCCCATCGCCGGTCACAACGTAAACCAGCCCCGGAGCACCCTTTACCTTTTTGGCCATTGCCAGGCCTGCAGCTACGCTTAGGTTGTTGCCGAGGATACTGGAGGTGTACACTATGCCGGCGGCTTCATTGGCCAGGTTCATTGACCCCCGGCTGCCACGGGCCAAACCGGAAGGCTTCAGCAGAAACTCATCGACCACCTTCTTCAAATCCCGGGAACGTGCCAGGTTATAGTGCAGGTTACGATGGGATCCGGCCAACTGGTCATCACCAGTCATCACCTGATCCACCGCCACGGCAATCGCTTCATGACCCAGGGCCAGATGAATCGGTATCTTGAAATCACCATTTTTATATTTTTCGTTGATGATGATCTGCCCGTGACGCAGCCTCAAGATGTTTTCGGCTATGTTTACCTTTGTTTTCTCTTCCATGGCAGTCTCGCTAAGCTATGCGTTTGAGGTATCCATCCGGTGCGACCGTGACCATTAACTTGTCCTCGATCGAGTGGTCGATGACAAATTCACCGGGGTGCGCGGACAGGAATTCATGCACGGCCAGCTTGGGATTATCTTTCTGATTCCAGGGTTTACCGGCATGATAAGTATCCGGGAGATCCTGAATTACCGTATCGAAAACGACCAGATAGCTGCCCTTTGTGACCAGCGGGGCGTATAATTCAAGTTCACGGGCAACATGGGCCTGTGTATGCATTGAATCCAGAGCAACCAGAACGTTATTACAACCCTGGGCCATTTCAGCCGCCTGGGTGACAATACCAGGGTCCGTCGAGGAGCCTTGCAACATCTTTATCCTGCGCGCCAGGGGGTGGTTTTCGATCTTCTGCTTATTTTCAGCCCGTATATCGATATCGATTCCCACTATCAGCCCGTCATTCGCCAACAGTTCCATCATGGATGCATAGAAAATCAACGACCCGCCCCTGGCGATTCCGGTCTCGATGATCAAATCCGGTTTCACGTTCCAGATAATTTCCTGCATGGCCAGAATATCCTGCGGGAACTGGATGATCGGTAGACCCAACCAGCTGAAGTGGTAATGGTATTCATGGGTCACCGATTGTTTGAAGAAACTGTCGCAGGTATCTTTATATTCCTGATCGGCGTTCATGCGTTCAATGAGTTGCCGATTACGTTCGTCAAATTCTTTGCTTTTCATCTCTTTTCCTGATTCAGGTGATGGTTTGCTTGGTTTCAAAACTATAAAGAACGGTACACTCCCGGCATATGTCCAAAGTTGTTTTCTTGCCCTGGGCGTGTAATTTGCGAATCTTCGCAAAGCGGGAACTGTTGAAGATCGAAATCGGGTCTTCGGTAACGGCATTGCCGAATTTGAATTGGGCACTGTGCCAGTCCTCATTGCACAGAGGAACCGTTCCATCGGCGAGTATATATAGGATTTCTGAAATAATTGGGCAGGCTTTCCGTTCAATTTCGGTATCAACACCGTTGTCGCCCAGCAAGGCGTTCTTGTGGGTCACCTCCCCCCCCCATGAATGTGCATCGAAGATACTGATAAAATCCTTCCGCCCTGGGTCAATCCGCGCTTTCCAGTATTCAATAAAACCTTCATATTCGCCGTAATTGCTTTCCTGCCGAATGAACCGCAACACAAAGCGCGTTTTGTAACCACCTGCTGATCGCCGATTGACAATCTGTTCGATGTGGCGTACGACGACCTCGTGGGTGGTTCCCTGGCGAATTGCTTCGTGTGTTTCGCTGGCCAAGCCGTCTACACTGAAAATAACTGTATCGATACCTGAATCCAGCAACTGCTTCTGTTTGTTTTCCGTCAGCAGCTGTGCATTGGTCGAAAGACCGATATTTTTAAACCCCCGTGTTTTCAAGTGGGTGATCCGTTTAAAAATATGGGGATCGAGAAGCGGCTCTCCGAGGCCAAAAAGGTCCATCATTTCGAATTTTGTTTTATGCGCTTCCAGCTTATCTATGATCGTAAGGAAATCATCATAGGGCATGACCATCTTCTTACGCTGGGTGGGCAGATTGATCGGACACATAATACAATGGGCATTGCAGCCGAAAATCGTTTCGATTGTCACGCGTTTGGGTATGATAATATCTTCTGACATGTCAGTGAATCCGTCTTATCTGGCTTAGGTATTTTTGGTATTTGGGATAGACGACATCCTTCTGCCCCAGTTGATAAAGATGCTGATAGTAGCGGTCAAACTGTTCATCGGAAAATTTGGTCATATTCACGATCCGCTCCCAGTATAAGTCCCCCAGATTCTGGATATACTCCAGGTCGTCTTTTATATACCCATGCTCCTTGGCATAATCATACAGCCGGGTTTTGGGCAGCGGCGTGAGGTAGTGAATTTTGAACCGTTTCTGCAGTTTGTTTCTCTGGATAAACTCGAGAATCGCGGTATAATCTTTTTCTTCATCCCAAGGGAAACCCATGATGAAACTTACCGAAAATTTAATGCCGTGTGCCTCCATCAACTGAAACTTCTCTTCTATGGCGCCTACCGACAGCTTTTTGTTGACTTTGTTCAGGGTCTCTTGAGAGACCGATTCAACCCCCGAACTGATCCATAGAAGGCCGTTGGCCGCTCCAATCCGGCAGATATCTTCGTCAATTGTATCCAGCCGGGCCTGGCAAATGAACTGATAATCGAGGCCACGTTGACGTTTGGCATCTATGAACGCCAGGAACCACTTTTTCACTTCGAGAAAATTTTCATCCACAAAATAAAATTTGTGAATCCCATATTTATTTGCGATTTCCTCCATTTCATCCAGAACGGCATCCGGTTCCCGGATGCTGAGGCCGGCACCGCAAAATTTATAACAGAACGAGCAGTTACCCCGGCATCCCCGCGATGCCATGATCTCGAATGACTGGTCCGTCTCCCGCAGATAGTCGATATAAAAATCCATATCGAACAGGCTGTAATCCGGTTGTGAGAGCCCATCCAGTTTTCGAATCCATTTGGGGCGGCTACCGACAATACCCTCAGCGGTTTTACAAAAAACGCCATCGATATCCGGGCAATCAGTTTTGCCAGCCTGAAAGGCCCGTATCATGTTGGGGAAAGTAGTTTCGCCTTCACCGGCCACGACATAGTCGACTGAGAAATGGTTCAGCATCAGATCCGGGACCGCGGTAGGCAGCGGACCGCCGAATACAACTATGTGTTCCGGATTGATCTGTTTTACGATTTTGGCATAGTTTTCGGTTATACCGATGTGACGGTTGCCGGCTACAATGCTGAATCCGAAGATGGCCGGCTCACTGGCGACCATTTCCTTGAAGGTTTCCATCCGCCGGTCTTTTTCAACCGGTATGAGGTCAAGTAATTCCACCTGGATATCGTGCCGACGCAGCGTATTCACCAGAACGGCGAAAGCAACCGGCAGCTGAATCTGGTTGGTGTCACGCGCTATATTTACCAGAAACACTTTTTCATACTTCATGGGTTATTTCCGTCATCTAAATGTATTCCTTGATACTGAGCCTTAAAATCGGCAAATGAAGGGTAGTCACCGTCACGATCGGAGATAATCATCTTGTCGGCCGCGACCCCCCAGTCAACGGCCAGTTCAGGATCGTCCCAGCGAATGCCGGTTCCGTGTTCATCGCTGAAAAAGTTATCCGCCCGCAGCAGCAACTCACAGTCATCGCTCAGGGAGACACAGCCGTGTGCAAATCCCCGGGCGGCATACAAGGTATTTCCCCGGGAGCCGGATAAACGGATACTCTGGTGACGGCCAAAACTCTCGCTTCGCAAACGGAGGTCTACGGAAATCCACCGGACCTCTCCTTGCAACGCAGTAATCGTTTTGCCCTCGAGGGCCGGCGGAAGAGAAACATGTAGTCCACGCACCGTGTACTTTTTTTTGGTGAACGAGCGGCTGACCTGCTTCCATCCAGTGTTCAGCCCGTATTTATCGAACAGAGCTTTATCATACAGCCGTTGAAAGTAACCGCGATGGTCTCCCAACAGTTTTGATGATATTTCGAAGAGGCCGGCAATCGGTAATTCTTTAACAATTAGCATCTTTCTTCCTCGGCTTGGTGTTCTTCGATATGGCGGAGCACGGTGCCGATACCCTGATAGATGTCAACCTGCGGTGTAAAACCGACGGTTTCCCGGGCTTTGTGTCCCGAAATCCGGCGGATACTGGCATTGGCCGGGTCCATCTCAGAAACGGTCACCTTTTTGTCCAAGTGAGACGAGGCGGAGGTGATGATGTCCTGCAGCGTTACAAGTTTCGGGCCGACAATGTTCAGAATGTGGAAACCCGCCAGACCACGAACCGCCAGTGCCGCGCTGACGATATCTTCGACATGGATAAATTTGCGTCCAGTCTGCAGTGAGCCCACCGTCACGGCAGACTTCTCTCGCACTGTATTGGTGATTGATTCGACTGCGGACCAGTTCTGCATGCGCGGTCCGTAGATAATGCCGAATCTTAAAATCGTAGTGTCGCAACCCCCTTTTTGAAACGCCTGTTTTAGGTTGACCTCGCTGACGAGTTTGAAAAGCGCATACTCGGAGGTTACGCCGTGCAGTTCAATCGGTGTCTCCTCATCAATTTCGGCCGTTGTCCGACAGGCGTCATAGACCCATTCCGTCGAGGCAAATATAAACTGCTCACTGCCGGCCTTTTGGGCCGTATGCAGCAGATTCAGGGTACCACCGACATTGACGTCGAAGCAATCCGTGACCGCCGCGGCACAATCCTGATCGCGTGAAATAGCTGCCAGGTGCACGACTGTGTCAACCTTGGAGGTCAGCAGGTCTCCAAGGGCGGGATCACGAAGATCGACCTGATGACAATCCGGCTGGGAAGGCGGGACCTGGTCGATACCGATGTAGGGGATGCCGTCGGCGCGGCACCTGCGGATTAATTGCTTGCCCACATAGCTTTCAGATCCGGTTATAAAAAGCCGCTTCATCTTGTTCCTTTCGGTCTTCAATCACCGCCGGCCACGGTAAATGTTTCACCGGTGATGAAATCTCCCTGTTCACCGCACAAGTACAGCACCATGTTGCCTATATCCAGAGGCGTGCCGGCTCGTTTGAGCGGGATAAGCCCCACGCGCTGCTCATACTGGTCGCTGGTATACCCCGCGATACGATCCCGCATCCCGGTATCGATGACACCACAGCGAATGGTGTTGGCCAGAATGTTATGTTTGGCTCCGGTTTTGGCCAGTCCTACGGTCACTGCCTCGAGTGCTGCCTTTGAGGAATAATAGTGCATACTGGCGGCCCCGCCATACTTCATGGCCACGGTACTGATATTAACGATGCGCCCCCACTGCTGTTTCTGCATATAGCGATAGGCGTTGCGACTGAGGATGAAGGGCGTTTTGAGATTCACTGTGTACGTTTCGTCCCAATCGCTCTCATCCAGGTCTGTAAAGTGCGCATACGTTTTGCAAATGCCGGCATTGTTTACCAGAATATCGATACCACCGGATGCACTCACAAAACGATCGATCAAATTGTCACGCTCATCCTTTTTGGTAAAATCACACGGCAGCAGGAACGCCTTTTGCCCCCTGGCCGTTGCTGCGGAATCACTCCGGTTATACTGCAATCCGACAACCGCGCCCTGCTTTGCAAACAGGTCTGCGATGACGGCACCGATCCCAGAGCCCGCGCCGGTTATGAGGACTCGTTTATTCTGCAGGGCACTGCTCATTTGATTCCCTCCTGGGCATCGAGCCAGTCTGAAACCGTGGCCCGGATGCCGGCATCGAGATCAAACTGCGGACGCCATGTGGTCGCAGCGGTGATCTTGGATATGTCGGCCCGGAAATCCTGTATGGCACCTTCCTGGAGCTCAAGCGGGGTGGTATCGAGGTCCATATCCCGGAGCCGATACACTTTTTCAATGATCCGTCCGACCGCCGTAGACTGGCCGGTGCCGACATTGTATATTCCACTTTCGGGCGCCTCCTCGCAAAGAGCGGTCAGAGCACGGGCCACATCATCGACATATATGAAGTCGTGCCTGTTCAGGGGCGTCTTCACAGAAGGCGCCAAACCTTCCAGGGCGTCGCGGATCACACTGGGCAGCAAGGCTTCCGGCCGCTGGCCAGGCCCGTACACGAAAAACAAGGGACACCAGTAGAAACGCGCCCCGCATTCGGATGCAACCCCCTGGCCGATGAATTTAAGCGCGTTTTTGGCGGCCTGAAACGGATTGTCCGTGCCAAGGGCATCTGATTCACGTAGGCTGCCTAATCGCTCCTTATATTCCCAGCAGCTGCCGGTAGAGAGCATGGTGTTACAGCCGGATTGGGCCGCAGCCCTAAATGTCCGGATACCGTGCTCTACATTGAGCAAACTTGCTTTGGCGGAATAATCCGGTATCTTGTCCCAGGCCAGGTGAATCAGCCCCTCCGGCCGATAGGCCGCGAATGCATCCTCGATAGACTCCTGCCGCTGCAAATCGACCTGGGCCCAGGTCAAACGCTCATTTGCCGGTAACTTGCCGGCTCGTTCGAGGTCTCTTGTCAGACAGTGAACATGATGACCGGACTTGATCAGCACCGGAATCAACCGCTGTCCAATAAAACCCGCTCCGCCGGTTAAAAGCAGTTTCATGATTAAAAATCTTTCCGGGTCCAGTCGTAGGGAATTTCACCGTTGTGGGGGTCTATGCGGAGGTATTTAAGATCCGGGTTGTGGGGCTCGGAAGCGACATTGGTGAACAGGGCAAAGGGGTCTGTCATGCCTTTGCTGGCATTGGCAATGCCCGGCGGGATATGGACCAGGCAGTAGTTGTCGTCGCCGAAAAAGATTTCCTGGATCTCTCCCTTGGTCGGGGATTCGTCCCGCATGTCGCACAGCACGAGCTTGATCATGCCCAGCAAACAGATATAGTTCAATATCAACGTCTCATGGACGTGCCACCCATTGATGACCCCCTTGTACAGCTTTTTGAAATAGACCTCTCCAAAAGGGTTGAGCATGTTGTCATTGCGCACACCGTGCATTATGGTTCCGCGTTCATCCGGTATGCGCCGCAGGGGCACAATTTTGACACCTTCTATCATGTTCACCTCCCGGTCTGTTAAAGCAGGTATGGTTCGTTTGGAAATGGCACCAGAAAACGGCCGGTGTAGCCGTGTTTCCGGCAAAGTTTCACCAGTTCGTCTTTGAAATTCCAGGCCAGAATGAAGATGAGATTGGGATCCGCTGCCAGCCCCCGGTCCATGGGGACAATCGGAATCGTCGACCCCGGCGTGTAGAAGCCCTGTTTTATCGGATTGTTATCGATTATCATCTGGATGTCGGTGGTAGTAAATCCGCAAAAGTTCAGGTAGGTTGAGCTGCGGGCTGAGGCACCAAAACCGACGACATTGGTATGGTGATAAGCCGACAATTGCTCTCTGGACTGGTCCCGGTGCCGTCGGCAGCGGTCGGCAAAGGCACGCCAGGCAACGACGCTATTGATGCCGCTCTCGGTTTCACGCCGGTTAATGTCCTCCCAGGCCTTAGTTTCCGGCCGTGACCCCTTTGAGAAGAAAACGATGACCGCACCGCCGCTGATCGGGCTGAATTCAACGTGGAAAGGCTGCAGGTTGAGTCTGATCAATAAATTGGTGATCGATCTTACCGAGTAATAACAGAGATGTTCATGGTAGATCGAATCATATTGAAGTCCCTGCAGTATTTCTTTAGCATAATGAAATTCTACGGCCCCGATCCCATCCTCATTCAGGCAGTCCCCCAATCCGGATACAACGCCATGCAGGTCACTGACATGGGCAATTACGTTGCGAGCGAAGACGAACCGGGGGTTCCCATACCGGGTAACAATCTCTGCAGCAGCCTCTGGATTCCAAAAAGCATTAACCGTTTCAATACCCGCTTTGTTCGCCATCTGGGCTATGTTGGCAGCCGGGTCAACACCGAGCACTTTAAACCCACCCGCTTGGAATGGTTTAAGAAAGGTGCCGTCGTTGGATGCAATTTCCAGGACAAAGTCTTTATCTCTTAAAAACCCCATCCTACGGATACGCCGGTAAAATACATCTGCAAACTGCTTGGCAGTGGAGGAAGTTCCAGTCACCCAGACGTAATGGCTGAAGAGTATACTTTTAGCAACGGTTTCCTTTATCTGCACCAAACCGCAAGCTTTGCAAAATGCCAGGGTAAGTGGATAGGTCTCTTCGGCCTGGTCGACGCTTTTACGAACGGCATTGGCCAGGGGCTGGTTTCCAAGAAACAACAGTTCTTCGATATCCGGCGCGCTGCAAATTCTACAGTTAGCGATGGTTTGGCAGGTCATGCCGGCTTACCTTTCCGGGTTGATTTGCAATTGTTCGCGCCAGTATTCCAGGGTATCGGACAGGATTTGTTCGAAACTGATCTGCGGCTCCCAGTCGGTCAGAGCGGTAAACTTCTCGGTATCGCAAATGAGGCGGGGAACCTGGGTCAACCGTACATATTGGTTGTCGATCTCGTAGGTAATGTTATCCGCACTGGACATGTCAATGAGCATCTCCAGTGCCTGGCGGAAGGTAAATATGTGACTCTCCTTCTCCACACCGATCAGGTATAGCTCACCCGGATCACCTTTTTCGACCGCCAGCCAATAGGCATGCACCATGTCCTTCACGTGGGTGAAATTACGGCGGTCGTCGATATACCCAACTTTCAAAACCGGCTCCTGGAGCCCCCTCTCCACCCGGGCAATCTGGTAGGCGTACCAGGGGATGCCAAACACCTTGTCACGCCGGGGGCCTTCGTGGTTAAACGCCCGGGTACGAATCATGTTCAGCCCGTAGGAACGGAAGTAGACGTAGGCAATCAGATCCTGAGCAATTTTGGTAACCGCGTAGGGATTCACCGGCCGCATGGGCGTGGTCGGTGTGATGGGCAGTTCCTCTTTGTAAATTTCACCGTATTCTTCGCCGGAACCGGGGATGTGAATCCGGGGGTTGATGCCGGCCAGGCGGCAGGCCTCCATTAAGTTCACCGTCATTTTGTAGTTGACATCCATATAGACATTCGGATGGTCCCAAGAGGGGCTTACGAAACTCTGCGAAGCCATGTGGAAAATAATATCGGGCCTGATTTTATCGATGGCCACCATCACTGCTTTCATGTCCAGCATGTCACAGTCGCACCACTGGACCTGATGTTCAATATGGGTGACATTTCTAAGGTTCGACAAATGATAACGGCGCAGGCCATAGACCGCATCTTCTCTCGCCAGACAGTAATCCGCCAGGTGGGATCCCACAAAACCGGTAATGCCGGTAATCAGTACTTTTTTCATAACTGCCTTTCTTTTCATTCGGTATCAGATGGAATATTTATTCCCAGATTTTCCACTGGGCCTGATTATTCTCACAAAGCTCATTGAGCATTATCTTGTCCCGCAAGGTATCCATGCATTTGTAAAAGCCGAGGTGGTTGTAAGCAAAAAGCTGACCGTCTTTGGAGATATTCTCAAGGGGGCCTTTTTCAAATACGGTTGCATCACCATCGCTCAAATAGTCGAAGATGGCCGGTTCGCATATAAAAAAGCCTGCGTTCACCCATTTGCCGTCCCCACGCGGTTTTTCCTTAAACTGATAGACACATCCATCTTCAGAACAATCAACCGCCCCGTATTTTCCCGCCGGCTGGGATATCGTCATCGTCGCAATCTTCCCATGTGATTTATGAAATTTTACCAAAGCATCGATATCAATATCCATCAAGGTATCTCCGTAGGCGACCATGAAGGCTTCATCTTCCACATAGGGTTTGGCTTTGAGAATTCTTCCACCGGTCATGGTATCGATACCAGTATCAAGCAGAGTGACTTTCCAGGGTTCACTGACATTCCGGTGAACTACCGTCTGATTGGTGGTCAGGTCGATGGTAACGACGCTTTGATGTAGAAAATAGTTGGCAAAATATTCTTTGATGACATGGCCTTTGTATCCCAGCAGAATGATGAATTCATTAAAACCGTAATATGAGTAAATCTTCATAATATGCCAGAGCATCGGGCGGCCGCCGATATCAACCATGGGTTTCGGCAAAACATCAGTTTCCTCGCTGAGTCGCGTGCCATAACCACCGGACAGAATTAGTACTTTCATTGTAAACTTCCCCATTTTGTGCCGCAAAAGGTAATCCTGACGATCACCGGCTCATTTGTAGAGTTATAATATTCTAAAAAAATTAAGGGTTTAGAACTATTTTCAACATGTAGCATTTTTATTAATTTGATCCTTCAATCTTTTCACATGCCCCCGACCAAGACCTTTTACTTCACATTTGAGCTCGAAAAGACACTTGATAGCCGCATCATCAAGCATGCCAAAACAATCAATTACCGCCACCGGTCCGCCTGTCAACCTGACGATGTCATCCAGAGATAAGTCCAAATAGGCCTTGTGGCGGACAGCCAAGACAACGGCATCCACGCCTTCCAAAACTTCATCCAGATTTGGGTTGATGACCAGGCCGGCCAAAACATCCTGATTTCTAAAAAACCGGGACCAGGATTGTCCCGGCCCCGGATATGTATCCTGTTTCTCAAATTCCCACCAATGCTTGACGTAGGGGTCGTGAACCACGACGTCCCCCCCCATTTCGGTGAGTTTGCGGACGATGATCTCCGATCCGCTGTAGCAGGTGTCGCCCACGTCTTCACGATAGGAGGCCCCGAGCACAGCTACTTTTGAAGCCGGTACGATTTTACCCATGTTTCTCAGGGCATCACGGGTCATCCGGGCCACCCGCAGAGATCGGGTATCATTGATATCGATGGCTGCCGGCGTGATTTTAAACAAATCATCCTCAAAGCCCATCAGTGTGTGATAGGCCCAAACGCCGAGTCCGCCGTCCTTGGGTAGACAATAGCCACCAATTCCCGGACCCGGGAATAGCAGGTTGGAATGCGTCGGACGTGTTTTGACCGCCTTGATCACTTTGGTGATATCCACGCCGTTTCTTTCTGCGAATACACTCCATTCATCCATAAACGCCAGGATTGTGGCCCGGTAGGAATTTTCAACGATCTTGCAAGTCTCACTCTCCATGGGGCGGTCCAACACCGTCAGTGGGAATTTGTCCACATTTAGCACATTGGAAAGGAACTCAACCACCAGGTCCCGCGCCTTATGATTGATACCGGAACAAACCCGCCAAAAATCCCGAATCGAAGCCACATAGTTTTGACCAGGCATGACCCGCTCAAAAGAATGCGCCAGCAAAGGAGACGAGGTCATCCCTCTTTGGGCAAACTCTTTCTTTATTATCGGATTGGCGATATATTCCGTGGTTCCAGGCGGTACTGTCGTTTCAATCAGCACCAAACACTCGGGTGGTATTTTCTCTCCAATGACCTTCAAACTGTTTTCCAGGGCCGCAATTTCAGCCTGCCCGGTTTTGACATCGCCAAAGGACTGTTTGCGATAATCACACTGAACATCCACCACCACTACATCGGCAAAGGTTAGGGCCTCATAGGAGAATGTGGCAATCAGTGTCTTTTTCTCAAGTGTGCAGCGCCTGATCAGGGGCACCACTTCCGGGTCTTCAGCCTCTACCGGGGCCTGTCCGCGATTGAGATAAGGAATTTTCCAATAGGATCGGGTCGACGGCCTTTGCATACCGATGACAAAATAGAGGGGTTCACCAGTCTCTTTGTCAGTCGAGTCAGCCACCACCCCGGCCATGACCGCGCCTACAAAGCCGACGCCCATGACGACCACAATTTTACGTCCAAGTTGGCGTTGCGCGTCAACGAGGTCTTTCAGTCTTTCCGATTCAACCGCATAGGCCTCTTCATCCGGTAAAGGGTACTTTTCTCCGTCCGGTGACATGGAAAAACCTTGCGCTTGGATGTTATCGCTGGAAGAATTGCATCTGTTGTTTTTCATGAGTTTTTCCTAAATCTCTTGCTATTTTAAATGTATACAATCGCACTGCGCTTGATACCCTTTTTCATAATCTCGCTAAGCGCATCGCCCTTGCGATCGATTGTGGTAATCAGAACCCGATCAAACTCGATTCTTTTGATGGCCTCGCCAGGCAGTACTTCGTGCTTCATGAAACGTCGGCCACTTTCCTTCTCATCAATGACGGCTATGGGTTCTGTCCTGGTTTCCTGCATGGAAATATAGGCTATTTCCGCAAGTTCGCCTGTCCCCCAAAAGACGACCCTTTTGATCTGCTGTTTTTCAAATTGCTTGAAAATGTCCTTCAACTTTCGTCTGGCATCTTTATAAAACTGAAACGAATACTGAATGTACTCGTAGGTCAGCCGGGTCTTTTCAGCGGCTCCTTTTGGGGTCAAGATGTATTTAACGCGGTTTTTCGGAATATTCGTGATTTTGAAATAGCCTTTTTGGGTAAGCCGCTTCATAAATGAATTGACCAGACCCAGAGATATATTCAGGCGCGTGGCCAGATCTCGCTGGCTGGGAGCCTGCCCGTTATCAATTTCCTCGAGGATTTTGAGGGTGCGTAGTTCCTTGGTGTCCATATTTATACTTGCTTCAAGATTATAGATAGTTTGTTAAGAGAGGGGGCAAGTGGGGGGGTAAAGCAATAGGTATAAGGTGTAAGGTATAAGGTATTCCTTCGACCTTCTACCTTCAGGCTGCTACCTGAATTTCAGACAGCTCCGCCCGGTGATTTACAGGACGTTAACACCGTAAGCGCTCTGAATCATTAAAATTTCTGGATGTATCGGCTTTTTTAGCGTTCAAATCCTGAACGTTCAACAATTGAACACTATCAGAGTGCGATTGTCAACCTTTAAATACAATATTTTCAATATTTCTTTGCTGTTAGGATAGCTTTAGAAGGGATAGCTATAAGGCATAAGGTAGAAGGTAGAAGCAAAAAATCATCAATCACGACGTATTGCTCTAATCAGACTATTGAGCACCTTCTCCGTTTCGATGATTTTGTTCATGGTAGGGGTTACGTCCGGTTTACTTAAAAATCCCAGGCGCATTGATAAATCTAATTGATAGTGCAGCTCTTTTAGTGAACCAAAAGAAATATAAAGAAAACGAACGAAATCTGCCTGGCTGTCACGTGAACATCCTTCAACAATATTGGATGGAACTGAAACTGCAGCGCGCTTTAACTGGGATGTTAGGCCGTATAGTTCACTCTTTGGAAACTCGGCAGTCACCCGATAAACCATAACCGCAATTTCATCAGCCAATTCAAAAGCCCTTAACTTATTATGATTACGCATGTTTTCTTCTACCTTCTACCTTATACCTTACAGCTATTATGCATCAGAAAAACCCCGGCCAGTGTAGTACCAACCGGGGCTCAATTGAAACTATTCCACTACAATAATGTCCCTATTCTCCTCCACCGTTTTTTGCCCGATCCCGGGAACATTGATGAGTTCGTCTGCGGACTTAAATGGACCATTGGCCTGTCTGAAAGCGACAATTTTTTCCGCATATCTGGGGCCGATCCGTTTTAGTTGGGTGAGCTCTTCCACGGTGGCATTGTTGATATTGACTTTGAGTGCTTCAGCACCAACCGAAACACCTGCTGTAATGAAAACAATAACCAATACAGCGGCCAATAGACGTCCAATACACCTGAGACTCCTCATACATACCTCCTTTAGATGCTCGCTATGCGAGCGTGTTAAGTTTTAGGTCTTAAGTGTTCGGTAAAGGCAAAACCTTTAATCGCACACTTAAAACCAGGTGATTTAACCCACGGTTTTCGCGGGTATTCCATCACCTGTTATCAAGAGGTGTGCCAGGAGTTTAAATCGAGTATGAAATGGTCTATGTAGGGAGATTTCAAACATCCAAATATTTGTTATTTATAGTTTTTATTGGGCCTTCCAAATTCGCAGGTTCTACTAGTTAATGTAAGGTATAATACTGGGCTGGATTAAGATGCACAATTTTCAATTGTTCGTTGCACAGATAACTATGCAACAAGGCCCGAAGGTGGCACTTTCAGAAATGTACGCCTAAATGGTCTGGTGGAATTACAAAAGTTACCTTGCACGTTGAATAGGATAGAAGGTATGGGGTTCATAGCTCGGTATTAAGACTATGGTTAAAATCCGACTTCAGACATCTGGTCTCTGAATTCAGGTTTTTCTTCAGTCTTCAGTCTTCAGCCTAACAACCTTTAACACGGAGTTTTACAACATGACCGACACCGTTGTCGTCAACGCAAACATCACCATCACAGCCGCCACCCTCCAGAACATCGTGGCCAACGCCAAGGCCAAAGCGCCTGTGAACGAAAAGGGCTACTATCAGGTCGACACTGCCGACAAGGTTAGTGAGATGATCTCGAAATTTTTACTGGAAATGGATTTTGAGGGGTTTGTCAGTAGTTTAGATAACTACTGAGGTTGTAGCATTAAGGTAGAAGGTGGAAGCTAAAACCCAAGTCTAATGGCTATAAATCAGCAGTACGCGGTCTGAGGGCCGGCATCGGGAAAAACCACTTGCATTTTTGTAACCGTAAAATTATTATGACCATAATTATTTCATAATTGCGTAGCATACACATGAAAAAATTGGATAGAATCTTACCGGTAACGCCCGTCAAAAGGCATTTCCTGGACATATTAAAATCAATCGAAGAGGACGATTCGACTTTTACTGTCACTCGAAATGGAGAGGCTGTTGGTATCATCATGACGCCAGGCCGCTATGAGTCCCTTTTGGAACCTATCGAAATCCTTAGTGATAATAAAGTCATGCAGAAACTTGAGTCCTCTGCTAAAGATTTCAAGACGGGCCAGGTATTTAAACACGAGGAAGTTTGGGACTGATTTGAAATTCACTTTTTTATACTCGAAAACAGCGCGGGCTCAGGTCCGCTCCCTCCATTTTAACGCGGGCTCTAACAAACATACATGACCTTTTTTAACATAAACAAGGTTCACATAAGCTGTAAAATATTGCCTATTGACTAACCATTATTAGATGATTATTGTATGTAATATTATTTCACAATGGAGAACGAATCATGATATCGTCTAAAAACTATCTATCAGCAACAGCGTTGTCGAAAAAAACAGCTGCAACTTTGGATACTCTTGAAAAAGGTGAAATTGAAAAGCTGATCATACTCAAAAATAACACCCCCAAGGCAATCCTTGTTTCCATCGATGCCTATGAAGCCATGGAAGAGGAAATGGAAGATCTGCGACTGGCCGCACTGGCCCTTGCACGTTTGCAGACCTTTAAACCAAATGAAGCCCTATCTCATGATCACATCATGGAGAAGTTTTCCAAGTGATCTATACCATCCTTTATCACCAGCAGGTCGTTGATGACCTGGAAAGTGTCGGCCCCTCCGCCGCCAGGCGGATTGTAACAGCCATCGATTCCAAGCTCACAATAGGACCGCTTCAATTTGGTAGTCGGCTATCAGGCACATTATCAGATTTTAGAAAGCTCAGAGTCGGCGACTACAGAATTGTCTACAAAGTTGAAGAAACTCAGGTAACGGTATACGTCCTAGCAGTCGGCCCCAGACGCGACAAAGAAATCTACAAGGCCGCCCTAAAGCGCAAATAAATAATATTGTTGATCATCCACATATTTTAAGCTATCAAATCGCACCGAAACATATAAACGCGCTTGACGCACTATAGACTCAGTAGTTTTTCATAAAAAATGCGTTAATGATTTTCCGGAACGAGGCGGTTAATAGCCCTGAAAGAAAATAATTATGGACTTTTCGGGGCCTTGATTAAAAGGATCAGTAACAAGGCTTGGCGAATGTTTAAAAGCGAGGCATACTAACCTGTATGTCGAGCTTTTAAACATTCGGTATAACGCCGTTAATGTTTGTTTAAGTTAAGGCCTCGCTCTAAATATGACACAGATCAACCCCTTATCCTTGCTATCCCACCTGCTTTTCGGGTTCACCCTCTTCCTGCTCTCTGCAGGCATCTGCTGGTACCTCTCGCGGCATCCGATCATCCTCGATGTTCCCAACCAGCGGTCTTCCCACGACAGACCGATCCCGAAGTCGGGTGGAATCGCTATCGTGGCAACTTTTCTCGCCGGGGTTGTCGCAATCTATGCTCTCGCGGATGTGGCTGTAATCAAAGGTTATTTTTTTCTCGGCTTTGTTTTCACAGCCCTTTTTATAGCGGTGGTTTCTTTTATGGACGACCTGAAACCGCTTCATTTCTCTATTCGCCTATCCTCCCAGGTTTTAGCGGCCGTGGTAATCATGGCTTTCGGCATCGTGATTGATGAACTCACGCTGCCATGGTCCGGCAAGGTGCAATTAGGTCTCATCGGCTACGCCCTTACCCTTCTGTGGATCGTCGGGCTGACCAATACTTTCAATTTCATGGACGGCATCAATGGAATCTCCGGCGGCACTGCCGTCATTACCAGTCTCTTCTTCGGCTACATCTGTGCCAGCCACGGCAGCAATTTCACGTACATTATCAGCTACACCATTGCCGCCGGTGCATTAGGTTTTTTAGTATTCAATTTTCCCAAGGCCAGGCTTTTCATGGGGGATATCGGCAGCGCGTTTATAGGTTTCGTATTTGCAAGCCTGGCCATCATCGCCGCTTTATACGACAACTCGCATACCTCCCTGTTGGTCATGCCGCTGTTATTGTTCCACTACATTTACGACTCTTTTTTTACGTTCATACGCCGACTATTGAATAAGGAATTCGTGTTTCATGCCCACCGGTCCCACCTTTACCAGCTCCATAATCAGCTAGGGTCCAGTCACACTCGGGTATCAATTTTTTACTGGTGTTTAGGGATTACCCAGGGTTTCGGTGCCCTCTGGATGGTCTCCATCCCGGATAATCGACGTCTGTTAATCTTTATCCCCTACCTGGTTCTGCAAATTGCCTATTCGGTTATCATCGTGCGCAGGGCGAGAGCTGAAGGGCTCCTTTAATCCGCAGATTACGCAGATTTGCGCAGATTCAATTTGCCATGCAAAACTCTTTCGAGCTATGGAGGAAACCCAGATTTACTTAATACGGTTCTCTAAAAAACTCCAGTAGTGCCGAACTGTGACCGTATTTGTCACAAGGCACGGTTATAAAGGCCTCATAACCTTAAAAAAGGAGGCCACTATGACAACGTTTACAGTCACT
>Ga0126333_1000020_pt1 | contig 65448 bp, 65 predicted proteins | sample InaspJWI54metaG_FD_94488 | JGI IMG/M metagenome (GOLD analysis project Ga0126333, IMG submission 94488) | Marine gutless worms symbiont microbial communities from Oahu, Hawaii - Inanidrilus sp. 2 OAHU.JWI-54 metaG | ecosystem: Host-associated > Annelida > Digestive system > Unclassified | place...
CCAGAGCCGGGCCTGTGTGTTTAGCGGAAACGTAAAACCCACTGGACTCCCGGCCGTTGGGGAGGAACTTTGTTCAAACCTTTTTCTTCAATGAGCAGGTTTGGAAAGGTTCAATTTAGCGGTTACCCGTAGAACCGCTATGGCCGCGGTGAAGCCAGGGGGCATTTTCATACACATTGGTCTCATGGATTCCAATGGCGAACTGGACATCCGGAAATTAACCCTATTTGAAGTATCACTGATCGGCGTTTATTGTTATACCGCTGCCGATCTGCGGGCTGCCGTACAGGCCATCTCGGACGGTATGCTCGGGGATTTGACCTGGGTGGAGACTCGACCTCTAGCCGATGGTGCCCAGGCGTTTGACGACCTTCACAATGGACGCAGCGCGGCCGCTAAAATCGTTCTTATCCCCTGATAATGAAATTGAGTGGTTAACTCGGCAAAAGGGTGCATTGCTTGGGTGAAACAAGGATTAGTCTTGCGCAATTGCATAATATGGTGGTTCATGCCCTGTGCGCGCATGGTGCCGAGGCCGACAAGGCTGACCTTGTCGCCAAGGCCTTGGTCGCTGCTGAAGCGGACGGTCTTGCAGGTCACGGTTTATCCCGACTGGTGTCCTATTGTGCCCAATTAGCAAGCGGTAAGATTAATGGGCAAGCCGCACCCGTCGTACGTCAGGTTGCAGGTGCCGCAATCGTTGTAGATGCAAAATATGGATTCGCTTATCCGGCCATAGACTTGGCGATTGAGAAACTGGTGGCTTTGACGCCGAAAACCGGGATCGCCCTGGCTGCGATTACCCATTCCCACCATTGTGGTGCGGCTGGTTATCATGTTGAGGCTCTGGCGAGGCATGGCTTGGTCGGATTGATGTTTGCCAACACGCCCAAAGCAATCGCCCCATGGGGTGGCACAAAGGGCGTGTTTGGCACGAACCCCATCGCTTTTGCCGCTCCACGGATGCAAAAAGAGCCATTGGTGATCGACTTGTCACTGAGTAAGGTTGCCAGGGGGAAAATTCTGGTTGCCCAGCAAGAGGGGCAGTCAATCCCCGGGGATTGGGCCCTGGACCCCAGCGGAAAGCCAACTAAAGACCCTGGTGCGGCCTTGTCAGGGACTATGCTGCCCATTGGTGAGGCCAAAGGTACGGCACTGGCACTTATGGTGGAAATATTGGCTGCAGTGTTGACGGCATCAAGGTTTGGTTCTGAAGCCAGCTCTTTTTTCTCCGCCGACGGCTCCCCTCCTGGCGTGGGCCAATTGCTGATAGCCATTTCGCCCGATCCTGTATCTAATAATCACTTCGCAACAAGACTTGAGGACCTGGTTGAGGATATATTGAGTCAAAGGAATACACGGTTGCCAGGTGATCGCCGCTTGAGATTCAGAAAGCAAGTTGCGCAAAAAGGGATAAAGTTAACAGATAAGCAATATAAGAAAATCCTATCCTTTGTACACCCGCAACAGTAGATCAATTCGTTGCGGTTTATTCGACCGGCCTGCCAATCCATCTAAGTCAGGTTGCAAACATCCAGAGCGGCCTGATTTTCTAAATAGTAACAACGAGAACGCCACTCCAGGATCAAATGGTACCATATCGGTAGAGACGTTAAACAATATTGAGCCATATTGTATAACTAACTGCCGACACAAGCGTACACCCGGAGATGGCCGCAGCGGCAAAATCGGCGTCTCCATGCATCTCCCGAGCCATGACGTATGAGACGGTTGCCGTCGGGGTGGCCATCAGAATAAAAGCCGGCAGATAGGCGGCGGTCTGTATAGCAAATAATTTGAAAAGTAAGATCCCCATGCCCGGCAGAATGGCCACCTTAAACAGGCTCACTGCCATCACCCCCCGGATGCGGGCCCGCAGCAAGTCGAAAGAGAGCGACGCCCCGATAAGCAGGAGCGCCAGAGGCAGGGCCATGCCGCTCAGAATTGCCAGGCTACGGTCGACGATGTCCGGCAACTGGATACCCGCCACAGAAACCAGGATTCCGCCCAGGGCGGAGAGAATAACCGGATGTACCACAATTCTACGCAGATTTTCGGCGGCTACCGGTCCGTCTTGCGCTGACCTGTCGGTATGCACCTGCAGGGTGATGACGGCCAGTATGTTCTGCAGAATTGAAATGAATCCTGCGAAGATGGCGCACCGGGCCAGACCAGAGTCCCCCAGGTAGTAGAACGCCACCGCAAAACCGATATATCCGAGATTTCCATGGAATGTGCACTGGATGAAGGTGCCCCGGATCTCGCGGGCAATTGCGGTCAGGGACGCGAGCAGCCAAGCGGTTAGGAAAACAACCAGGACACAGATCAAGGTGATGAGAAGAACCTGGCTGTTGAACTCTTCTTGGAAAGAGGCCCGCGAAATGGCCCGGAAAATCATCGCCGGAATGGCCAGATAGTAAACCAGGCGGTTGGCCGGCCCGAGAAAGCCGTCAGGCATGAATTGTTTTTTGCGTGCCAGCCAGCCGACGAATATAACCAGGAAGATGGGTATGATGGTCGCGGTAATCTGCATAGGTGATTGCGTGGTAGAGCTTTATCTCAATTGGGTCCGGCTGTAGCTTGACTTTAACGGTTGGCCTGAATATTCTTCTTTAGAACCAAGCTCAAGTTTAACGGGTTTTAACCCAAATTCAAACAGATGGGAACCCAAAACGTTATGCACATACAGATTAAACTTTTTGCCACCCTTTTGGAAAAGCTGCCGGTTAATGCGGACCAGTTTCCGGTCGCGGATGGCACCACCGTTGGGGACCTGGTAACCAAGTTGGACATCGATCCCAAGGACGCCAAGCTGATATTTATCAACGGTCGTAAAGGGGAATGGGATTCTGTCCTGCTGGAAGGCGACCGGGTGGGGCTGTTTCCGCCCATAGGGGGCGGTTAAGAGCGACTCTAAAATTTTTCCCTAGTTCCAACAGCGGCTTTGGTGTTCACATTAAGGTCCTTGCCATATTTCCGGTCGGCCTGCGGTCTGATATTCGCAGCCGCCTTGCTTGTCAGGCATGGCTTGATAAGCGAAAATTGTACTATAGACCTTATTAAGGCTCCGAATCCCTTAGCATATCAGAGTGAGGCAAAATCATGTCAAAGCAGTTGCTCAATGACCTTCAGGCCGCCAGTCGGACCCTGACCCGACCGGATGGCGATAGATACCAGAGCCTGGCCGTCCGAGACGTCCAAAAAATTGCAGCTGCCGCCGGGCTTACCGGTCGGAAGGTGGAAATAGCGGCTCTTGAAAACGGTATTATCCCTGAACGATACACCCGTAACATGACATTGCTGTCCGCGGCCGAGCAGGTCAAACTACTGAACGCGACCGTTACGATCGTTGGCCTGGGCGGACTGGGTGGGACGGTCACAGAGATGCTGGCGCGCATAGGGGTTGGACGGTTAAGCCTCATTGACGGTGATGTTTTCGAGGATAGCAACTTGAACCGCCAGATAACCAGTACGACCGTCAAAGTAGACCATTCCAAGGCCGATACCGCCCGTGAGCGGGTAGCCCAGATCAACCCGGGGCTGTCGGTTGCCACCCATCAACTGTTTCTGGATGAACAGAATGCCGCCGACCTTGTCGCCGGATCCGACGTAGTGGTAGACTGCCTGGACAGCCTGACATCACGCTATTACCTGGCGGTGGCCTGCCGAAAAGCCGGGGCCCCCCTGGTGGTCGCCGCGGTGGCCGGCTTGTCGGGTCAGGTAACCGTCTTCTTTCCTGACGATAATAGGTTTGAATCCGTGTATGGCATGCCGGGGGAAATACCGGAAAAGGGAGTTGAGACGAGGTTGGGCAACCTGGCTCCAATTGTTGGCATGATTGCGAACATTGAGTGTGCGGAGACTGTCAAGATCCTGCTGGGACGCGGAAATCCCTTGCGCAACCGGATGCTGCTGGTGGATCTGTTGGAATCAACATTTGAGACGGTCGATTTGACTTGAGGCCCAAACACATAGTCGCGAGCGCGGTGGGTAATTGCAGCCGCCCCCTGCCTCAATCCCTCCCGCCAGGGGAGGGAAGTTCTTTTCGACCCGAGAGTCCTGACCCCCGACTCCAGATTCGCTTTTCCGCTTTCTGCGGCAAGCTTTTTCCTAAATTTTAAAACTTACACCTTATACCGAATACCTACCCCCCGTCCCCATTCAACCGCTCGATATCTTCTTCCATGAATTCTCCGGTCTGGACTTCGATGATTACCAGGGGGGCATCACCGGGATTTTCCAGGCGATGCTCCATACCCCTGGTGATATAGGTGGACTCATCCGCCTGCAGGGTCAGCTGCTCCGACCCGCGGGTTATCCGGGCGGTTCCTTCGGCAACGATCCAGTGCTCCGCCCGATCACGATGTTTCTGGAGGGTAATGCTTTTGCCGGGGCGCAGTCGGATCTGGTTCACCCGATAGCCGGCCATGTCGACCAGGCGCAGTGTCCATCCCCAGGGGCGATAGTGCTTGCGATGAGAATTGACTTCTTCCCGACCGGCAGCCTTTAGTTTTTCAACGAGATGTTTGACATCCTGGGTCCGGTCACGCGGGGAGATCATGACCGCGTCCGGGGTTTCGACCACGACATGATTCTGCAAACCCACCGCCGCCACCAGGCGGCTACCCGCGTTGATGTAGGAATCGGCGACATCGTGGGTCAGTACATCGCCGTGGGTGATATTGCCGCTGTTGTCCTTAGCGCCCACCTGCCATAGGGCTTCCCAGGAACCCACGTCATCCCAACCGGCCTTGAACATGAGCATGGCGCCTCTATCGGTTTTTTCCATCACCGCATAGTCGATCGAGTCCGAAGGACAGGCGGCAAAACTATCATGATCCAACCTGAGAAAATCCAAGTCGAAAACGCCTTCAGCAAGGGCCCGGCGACAGGCTTTCACGATGGCGGGGTTAAACTTTTCCAGTTCCGACAGCACCCGGGAAGCCTTGAACATGAACATGCCGCTGTTCCAACAATAGTTGCCGGATTGGACATACTGCTTTGCAGTTGGCAGATCAGGCTTTTCAACAAATTTTTCAATGTCGGTCGCTGCGATGGCGTTCTCCGAACCGATGAGTTTACCTTTTTTGATATAACCATAACCGGTTTCCAGCGATGTGGGCACGATGCCGAAGGTAATTAGATAGCCTTTCTCGGCCAGCTCGGCGCCGGCGGCCAGGGTCTGGTGAAAAAGGTCGAGGTCGCGGATAAAGTGATCTGCGGGCAGAATCAGCAGCACAGGATCAGCCCCTTCGGCGACGGCTTTCAAAGCGGCCACAGCCAGGGCGGGCGCCGTGTTGCGTCCCACCGGTTCCAGAATGATTGCCCCCGGCTCAGTGCCGATGGAACGCAGCTGCTCAGCGACCATGAAACGGTGATCATCATTGCACAGGACGAGGGGGGGCGCCATATCCTTGGCGCCCTGTAAGCGCAGCAAGGTGTTTTGAAGCATGGTGCGATCGTCGAGAAGATCGATGAGCTGTTTCGGACGCAATTTCCGCGAGAGCGGCCAGAGTCGCGTTCCCGAGCCTCCGGCGAGAATGACGGGTATGATCATATTTCTTATCCTTGCTTGCCAGGCAGGTGCCGAACAGCCTGCTCATTAGGCCATGACCACTTTCTCCTTACCGGCGGTGATACCGGCCGTGGCGTTGCGGGTGTCCACTACAATCTGGGCGTGCTCCACGATCTTGGCGATATCATAATCGCTGTGATCGGTCACGATGATGACAGCGTCCAGCTTTGACAGGAATTCCGGAGTAAGGGTTTGCGATGTCAGTTTGAAATCGTATTTGCGGGTCGGTTTCAAGACCGGAACCCAGGGGTCGTTGTAGCAAACCTCGGCCCCTTTTTGCATGAGCATATCCATGATTGCATAGCCCGGGGATTCGCGGTCATCGTCGATATCTTTCTTGTAGGCGATGCCCAGGACCAGGATGCGGCTGCCATTGATGCTTTTGCGGTGCTGGTTGAGTGCATCCGCTGTTTTTTCAACGACGTAATAGGGCATGGCGACATTGATTTCACCGGCCAGATGGATGAATCGGGCTGAAAAGTCATATTCCTTGGCCTTCCAGGCCAGGTAAAAGGGGTCGATGGGGATGCAGTGTCCCCCCAGACCGGGCCCCGGATAAAACGGTGTGTAGCCGAACGGTTTGGTGGCGGCGGCGTCGATCACTTCAAATAGATCTATGCCCATTTTATGTGCCAGGACCTTTATTTCGTTCACCAGGGCGATATTTACCGAACGATAGGTATTTTCCAGCAGTTTGGTCAATTCGGCCGCCCGGGTGGAAGATACCGGAACAGCAGTGGTGACGGAATCGTAGAGTGCGCACGCCGCTTCCAGGCAGGCCGGGGTAATACCGCCGACAACCTTGGGGGTGTTGCCGACCCCAGACTGTTTGTTGCCCGGGTCTTCCCGCTCCGGGGAAAAAGCCAGGAAGAAGTCTCGGCCCACCTTCAACCCGTTGGCTTCTAGCATGGGCAGCAGCATTTCGTCGGTCGTCCCGGGATAGGTCGTGCTTTCCAGAACGACCAGTTGACCGGCGTGTAAATACTGCTGAACCGTTCGGGTAGTCGAGGTCAGATAACTGAGGTCCGGCTCGAGCTTTTCGGTCAGGGGGGTGGGTACACAGATCAGGAGGCATTCAGCTTCCGCCAACCGGCTGAAATCCGAGGTGGCCTGGAACTGACCGCCGGCCGTCAGCGCAGAAATAGGCTCGGCCGGGACATGACGGATATAGGATTGGCCCTTCCCGAGCAGGCCTATCTTATCTTCATCCAGGTCGAAACCGATAACGTTAAAACCGGCCTGGCAAAAATGGATAGCAAGGGGAAGCCCTACATACCCGAGCCCGATGATGCCGACTGCGGCGGATTTGTCCCCAATCTTGCTGAGCAAGGCCTCTTTGTAGGCCTCAGACTTGGTCATTTTTCATCTCCCTAGTTCAATGCCGACCCACTGGCAAAGGTTGTCTGACCGGGTCAGCAATAATCTGTTAATACTGAAAAAATTCAATAATAGCGCACTTTCGAGGTTTTTTCACCTGTTTTTTAGATTTGCAGATTGGCTTGGGTCAAGGATGTTGCTGGTTGGATGTATCGGGATTTTAACTACGCTCAGCCGGCTGGCCTATTGAACAGCCGGCCTTTCACGGGTAGTCTTTGACTCTAAATGGGCGTGATTATCGATCTATCCTGCCGTCCAGGATTTTCTGCATCTGTTGCAGTTCCCCTCTGGCCTTTTGAAGGCGCCTGTCCATCTCCACGCGTTGTTCGAAAGGTGCGCTTTTTCTTTCTTGTTCGAGCTTTTCTACCTTCTGCCGGAGTTCATACAGCTCACGGGCGATGAGTCGGATCGACATGCTGGAATGTCCTAGCGGTTAAGGTTGATTTTCCTGCTGCTAACACCCCGGGCAAGGACTTGTCAATACAAGGCATCTGGAGTTCAAGCAGTCAGCGGTCGGCTATTGTTCAAGGATTCGGCCGGCGCCGGTTATGAGCGAGCTAGATAATTTCTGTAAAACGCGCGATTCCAGATTCCAGCAATGCCAGTAAAGTGCCACCGGAATGCTGCTGCCGGGGGCCAGATTGATGATCTTGCCCGTATGCACAAGCGGCTGGCTCTGCTGCTTCGGTAGCATACCGTAGGCCCATCCGGAGGAAATGAAGTAAGCGAATTTTTCGGAGGAGGGAATATAATGTGAGGGCAGGGGGGCGGGGACCTCTCCCAGGGCCAGGCGAAAAATTTTGCGGTGCAAGTTATCTTTGCGGTTAAAGATCAGGGCCGGCGCTTTCCAGACCGCTTCTAGATTGAATCCATCCGGAAACCACTTCGCCGCAAAAGCGGGTGTGGCGAAAAGGCGGTAGTCCATTTTGCCGAGATAAGATGCGCGACAACCCTGCATGGGCTGTTGGCGGCTGCTGATGCAGCCGACCACCTCTCCGTCTTTCAACATTCGGTGGGTTTGTTCCTGGTCATCGGTCCGGATGTCTAGGGTAACTCTTTCATTTTCAAGAAATGAGCCCATGGCCTGGGGAAACCAGGTGGCCAAGCTATCGGCATTGACGCCGATAGCCAGGGATGCGAAACGCTTTTCAGCACCGATCGAAAAATCGTCCAACAGGTCGTCTTCCAGCTTCTTCACCTTGACGTAATGGCGCAGCAGGCGCTGTCCGGCGGGGGTCACCTCCGGCGGGGTCGAACGCACGAGTAGTATTTGCCCGGCCTGATCTTCCAAGAGTTTTACACGCTGTGATACAGCGGACTGGGTCAGGTGCAAGGATCGGGCGGCCTTATCGAAGCCCCCCTCATTATAAACCGCGGCCATGGCCTCTATGAGTTTGTAATCGAACATCAAGCTATTATTAGCAGAATTAATTAATACAAAAAAGAATTAATTTTACTTTATCTGTCTGCCCAGCTAAGAAACCGTAAACACGAATTCGAAAGCGAAGGAAAAGACGCATGCTGGTTCAATTTGCACAGGGTTTTGGAATCGGAGGTGGCCTTATTGTGGCCATTGGAGCGCAGAACGCCTATGTCCTCAGCCAGGCCGTTAGACGCAATTATTTAATTATCATTCCATTGATCTGTATCATCTGTGATGCAGTATTGATCGCCGCCGGGGTTTCCGGGGTGGGTACGTTTGTGGCTTCAAGTCCACGGTTAACCGGCGTGGCAACCTGGGGCGGGGCAGCGTTTCTTTTCTGGTATGGAGCTCGAGCATTACGGTCGGCCCTGCGGGGAGACCGCCTGGAGGCCGATCGGGCCGCCGCACCTACCCTGAAAGCGGCGGTAGGCGCAACGCTGGCGGTGACACTTCTGAATCCGCATGTCTACCTGGATACGGTTGTACTTCTGGGCAGTGTCAGTGGACAATATGATCAGTCGGGTCGGTTTCTATTTGCCGCCGGTGCGATCTCGGCGTCTATCCTGTGGTTTTTCTCGCTGAGTTTTGGTGGGCGGATGCTGGCGCCGCTTTTCAAACGGCCCCTGGCCTGGCGGGTACTGGACGCCTTGGTGTGTACCGTTATGTGGACGATCGCCGTTTCATTGGTGTTAAATCGGTAAATATAAGTATATATAATAATGTTAATTATATACTAATATAAGCTAAAATATATTTAATTATACATAGAAACGCTTCCCGCCAATGAGTTATCTTTTCCATCATTTGCGGTGGATCGGTATTTAAATAGTCTTAGACCGGAATGAAATCTTCCGTGCGGACCTCCTTGAGACTGATCGCCTCTTCCGGACAGGTGATTTGGCATAGCCCACACCCCATACAGCTGTCACTGATCACCCGCATGACTTCGCGGCCGTCTGCGGTCTCTATCGATTCAATCGCATTGAAGTAACACCGCTCAAGACAGGTTTCACAGGCGCTGCAAAGATCGGCATCGATTTCGGCCTCAAACCGGCTGGGGTCGCAGAGTTTCAGCCCCTCCTCAATGACCAGAGGCAGGGCCTGGCAGCAGCAGTCGCAGCAGTTGCAAATAAAATGTCCCACGTGCATTTTATTCATGGTCACGTGTACCAGTCCGTCCGCTTCGCACTGGCGCAATATCTTCAACGCCTCTTCTTTGGACACCTCTCGTCCACTGCCGCGATCCAAGGTGTAACGGGCAGCGTTGTTCACCTGCAGGCAGACTTCCAATGGTTGATCGCACTTATGGGCGATGACGCGGCAGGTACATTTGGTAACGGCAATTACTTCCGCGGTTTCAATAATTCTATCAACACTATCAGCATCGAGAATCTTTTGCTTGCCGGAATCTATGGACTTGTTGACCGGGATAACCCGGGTGAACGGCTTGGTAAAAAACTGTTCTGCCAAGCGGGCGAAGTCCGGCCATTCGGTTTCCATGAACGCCTGCCAGAGGTCGAGATAGTCCCGGGGGGCGTTCTCCCAGAGGATCGTGGCATCGTGAAACTGGATCATGTCGCGGCACATTTTATAGCCGACATTACCGCCTTTGAACGATTTGAAACTGAGGCCCTTGCGGTACAGTTCCAGGCACATGGCCTCCACTTCCGCGGTCGGCCGGCCCAGTTTTCCGGCCAGTTCTTCCGGAGTTCCGGGCATGGCCAAAAGCAGGGCGGCTTCATCCTGGTCGGCTATCATCTCGAATAGACGCGGGATGATTTTGGATCCGGTCAGCATGATTTTGTCAGTCAGCTTTTCATAGATGGATGTGGTCATAATGCTCCTTGTTCATAGTTTGGAAATCGTCGGCAACTAAATTATAATGTCGGCCGTATTTCACGGGCCGCCCCAGCGTTGTGCCAAGTTGTGCTCGATTTCCAGGTAGTCGAACACTTTGCCGATGGTATGGTCAATGATATCTTCGATGGTTTTGGGCTGATGGTAGAAGGCCGGGACCGGGGGCAGAATGTGGGCGCCCATGTCGGCCACACGGGTCATCAACTGCAGGTGTCCCTTGTGCAAGGGTGTTTCCCGGACCATCAGGACGAGTTTGCGTTTCTCTTTCAGGGTGACATCAGCGGCCCTGACCAATAGATTCTCGGTATAGGAATTGGCGATCCCGGACAGGGTTTTAACGGTGCAGGGAGCGACTACCATGCCATCGGTGAGGAACGTGCCGGAGGCCGGTGCAGCAGCTATATCCCTGTAATCGTATGTGTAATCGGCCATATCTTCAACCTGGAGGGTACGATAGCCGGTTTCGATTTCAATATTGAGGCGACCGGCTTCCGATAAGATCAGATGGATTTCGCGGTCGGTATCTTTCAGATGGTGCAACATCCGAACTGCGTAGATCACCCCACTGGCCCCGGTAATACCGATCACAATTCGTCTGGACATAACAGTTTCTCCTGGCCTCCTTTAGAAGGTTGCGGCTGCGTCGCAAGGACTGGGTATTGGCCACCGATAGTCTTGGGCCCGTTATGGTTCGGCGGCAGGCATCGGCAGGCTCGTTACGGTTTGACATTAGATGAGCGGCGGCTTAAAAACAAGGAAAATCAAACCCACAATGGTAGTGAAGGAGCCCCGCAATGGCCCAGCAAATTCGGGAAAATCTTTGGCGGGTGGGCGGCGATGAACTCACCGGCGGCGGTGACGCGGCCGCCTACCTGATACGGTTTGGCGACCGGGCCGCCCTGATAGATGCCGGGACCGGCAGTCGGCACAAAAACCTGACGGCCCATATAGACACTTGCCTTGCGCCCGATGCATCCCTGGCATACCTGATTCTCACCCATTGCCATTTTGATCACACCGGCGGCGCCGCAGCCGTGCGCGAAGCATACAACTGCCGGATTGTGGCCCATGCCCTGGATGCGAAGTACCTCGAGGCCGGGGACAGCGACGTGACGGCGGCTTCCTGGTACGGTTCGCAGATGGAACCACTGGCGATCGATGTAAAGCTTGAGGGCGCCCGGAATGTAATCTCCGTCGGTACCGGTGAACTGGCGGCCCTGCACTGGCCGGGGCACTCACCGGGTTCGCTGGTGCTGACCACTCGCCTGGGCAGTGAACTGGTGCTCTTCGGTCAGGATGTGCATGGTCCGATCCACCCATCCCTGCAGTCGGATATGTCGGCTTACCAAGCATCGCTGCAGAGGATACTCGATCTGGATGCCGATCTGCTTCTGGAGGGTCACTATGGTATTATCGAGGGGCGGGGTCCGGTGGGTGATTTCATTCGCTCATTTATGCTCTAAAAATCCTGCAGGATCTCTACGGTCCGCATTCGGTCACCCTTTCTGATTTTGGCCGGCACGTCCCGACCTTTGACCACCTGCCCGAAAACAGTGTATTTCCCATCCAACTGGCTCATCCTTCTAAGGCAGATGTAAAACTGGCTGCCAGCGCTGTCCGGATGGCTGGTGCGGGCCATGGAGAGGGTCCCGCGTTTGTGCTTGCGAAAGTTAAACTCCGCGGGAATGGTATAACCGGGTCCGCCTCGCCCGGTGCCTTCCGGGCAACCGCCTTGAATGATCTGTCCCGGTACGATTCTGTGGAATATCAGGCCGTTATAAAAGCCCGTGTTTATCAGTCGCAGGAAGTTGTCGACATGGATCGGGGCAACTTCGGGAAACAATTCCAGGTAGATGACGCCCCTATCCGTGGTCATCTTGACCAGGGGGTGCTCCGGGTCTTCCATATTCAATATCAGCCGGGACCTCCGCATTGCTGACCGCTGTAAAAAAGATCAGGACTGCCCCGACAAGAACCATGGGCATTGTTTTCAGCATAAGCAGGTCTCCATTCTGGGAAGCCGGCATAGGCGGCTGTGGTAAAAGTTGGGCATGTTCTAGTATAAAATCAACCGTATTGCAACTGGAAGTAACGGGGCCGGCCGCAATAATGTTGAGATGGATGATCAAAGTCCAAAGATTTTAAATTAAACTTGACAACAAGATGAACATATCATAAAACTACGGAAAACCACCATTGTAACCCAGCCGGAGGTTGGCTTGCTGAATCAAACCGCTATCTATGCTGTCCGGGCCATGGGGTTTTTGGCCAAACAGGAACCTGATACCCCGATCCTGTCTTCCACCATCGCATCCGATATGAACATTCCGCGCAACTTCCTGTCAAAAATTATTAATCGCCTGGTCCAGGCCGGTCTGGTTACCGCTGCTCGCGGAAGAGGTGGCGGTGTCAAGCTTGCACGTGCGGCCAGTGACATCTATTTGTCACAGGTGGTTGAACTGTTCATGAAAGTGGATGCGACCCGGCATTGTTTGATGGGTCTTAAGACCTGCGATGGGAGCTGTGGTCTCCATCTGCGCTGGCGGATCATTACGGAACAGTTCGAAAAACTGTTGCACGATACGACTGTCGATCAGGTCTTTTGATGTAATCCATACACAAAGGAGGGATAGCCGATATTGTTCCAATAAAAGTAGATAAGAAGATGAACAAATCATTAAAAGTTTAACCAAAGGAGGTGCCGGATGTCTCTAAACAGTCTAAAGTGGGCCGCCATAATCTGCTTCGTTGTCGCCATGGTAATATTGCTCGGTGGCGGTGTGGCCATGCGCAAGGAACTACCGCCTTACCCGGGCAAGGTAGTGGATGCGGCCGGCAACGTCTTGTTCAAAAAGGACAACATCATCGCCGGTCAGAATGTCTATCAGCGCTATGGCCTCATGGACCATGGTGCTGTCTGGGGTCATGGATCCCAGCGCGGGCCGGAGTTTTCCGCAGCTTCATTACACCTGATTGCTGAAGCCCTGGGCGATACCTTCGCCAGAAAAGAATATGGCCGGCCGTATGCTGAACTGAGTGACGTAAAACAGGGGATGATCGATGTCCGGACCAAGCATGAAGTCAAGCCCAATCGCTATGATCCGGCGACCGATACGCTGACTCTCACCGCGGCGCAGGTAAACGCGCTCAACGCGGTTGTCCAGCACTGGGAAAAAATTTTCAATGAGGGGCATCCGCGGTTTGGAATTTTACCCAATACGGTAAAAACGGCTGAACAGCGCCTGGAACTGGGGCGTTTCTTTTTCTGGACAGCCTGGGTTGCCTCCACGCTGCGACCGGGTGAAGATTATTCCTATACCAACAACTGGCCGCCAGACGACCGGGTGGGCAACACCGCCAGCACGGAAACCTATTTCTATTCCATTGCCGGTGTCCTCGCGCTGCTTGTGGTCCTGGGTCTGTTCGTCTACTGGATCCACCGTTACAAATTATGGTACGGCGCTCCCAAAGGTGTCGCCCTGGCGGAAAAATTAATTGAAATGCCCCTAACCACCAGCCAGCTGCACGCGGCCAAGTTTTTTGTGGTCGTCATCATGCTCTTTCTCCTGCAGACCCTTATGGGAGGCCTGCTGGCTCATTATACCATCCATCCGGGCAGTTTTTTTCTGCCCTTTGTTGCCGACCTGATTCCCTACTCTTGGGCCAAGACCTGGCACTTGCAGTTGATGGTCTTCTGGATTGCCACGACTTGGCTGGCATCGGCCATCTATCTGGCACCGATTATCGGTGGACGAGAACCGGTCAAACAGGGCGTGCTGGTAATGGTCCTCTTTGTCGCTGTTCTGCTGGTTGCTGTGGGCAGCCTTACCGGTGAGGTCCTGGGCATCAAGGGGATGCTGGGCGATATGTGGTTCTGGCTGGGACACCAGGGATGGGAGTACCTGGAACTGGGTCGTCTCTGGCAGATCTTGCTCTTCGGCGGACTGATTTTTTGGCTTTTGATCGTGTACCGGGCCGTCGGTAATCACTTAAAGGCGCACAAGGACGAATTCAGCGCCCTGATCTGGTTTTATGTATTCAGTGCCGTCCTGGTAGTGGCCTTTTTCGGTTTCGGGCTGTTCTACGGCCGGGGATCACACTTAACCATGGCGGATTATTGGCGCTGGTTCGTGGTGCACCTGTGGGTTGAGAGTATATTCGAGTTTTTCGGCATCGCGGTTATCGCCCTGTTGATGGTCGCCATGGGGCTGGCGACGGCCAAAAATGCCCTGCGGGTAGCCTACTTTACTGCAGCTCTGACATTCCTGAGCGGGATAGTGGGCACCGCGCATCACTACTACTGGTACGGCGGGGCCGCGTTCTGGATCGGCTGGGGGGCCATTTTCTCCTCCATGGAGCCCGTCCCCTTGATTACCCTGGTGGTACGCGGGCTCATGGAGTACCAGGAGATTCAGAAACAGGGCAAGGAGTTCAGCTACAAATGGCCCATGTACTTTCTGGTGGCCGCCTCCTTCTGGAATTTCCTGGGTGCGGGCATTTTCGGGTTTCTGATCAATTTGCCGATTATCAACTTCTACGAACATGGGACCTATTTGACCATGCATCACGGCCACACGGCCATGTTCGGGACCTACGGAATGCTCTCGGTTGCCTTGCTGCTGTTTTCCTGGCGCGGCCTGGTCGACAAAGCCCACTGGAACGACGGCATCCTGAAGCTTTCTTTCTTTGGCCTCAATGGCGGCCTGCTCCTCATGTCCTTCACCACCTTGTTGCCGGTAGGAGCCCTGCAGACCTGGATCGCCTTTAAGGAAGGCTACTGGGTAGCTCGCAGCGCGGACTTTTTCGAAAAAGGCTTTGTCGTCTTTCTTGGAACGTACCGGGCGCTTCCGGATACGATTATCATTGTACTGGGTGTCCTACCCCTGGCTTATTTTCTCATCCGGACCTTTCCGCACCTGAAAGCTGCGAAAATCAAGGATGGCGAATCTGTCTGGGACCGGTTGGGGATCGAACTCTAATTGATACTGAACCTAAACTTGGGTTCATCAACGGCAGGGCCGCCTGAGGCTCTGCCGTTTTTCTGCAAATATTGATCTAAGTCAATGTGCTTTAGATGCAAACCCGGTATTTTGATCGTAACATACAGGTCAAACCCGCGCACTCACCACCGTGTTTGGCGCCCTTGCACGCTGAATCGAACCTGATGCATATGCAACCTGCCGCTTGTCCCTCTGGCGCCATATCACCGGCACATCGTGCGACCTGCAAAGAAAGTGAGGTAAAAAATGAAAGCGTATCTAAACCGGGGAATCAAGGATGTCATCGCCGTGAATCCGATCATTGCCGATATTCTGGCAGAGTATGATATTGGGTGCGGTCCGTGTAATGTGGGCACCTGCCTGTTGAAGGATATCGTCGAAATCCACCGGTTGCCCCCGGAAAAGGAAAAAGAGTTAATGGCCCGCATAGAACAGGCTCTGTACCCGGATGCGGCAATAGCTGCCGGGTCATCACCAGCATCCGAAGAATCTTTGGGAACCAACAGCAGCCATTCAACATAAGGGGGCATCAAATGAAAGGATTTAGTGGTTGTCCTGGATCAAAGATGATGAACTTTGAAACGCCTGAGACGGGTCCTGCCGGTGGTCCGGCCGGGGTTATTGCCTCACAGCTAAGACAGTGGCCTATCCAATTACACCTGATATCACCCGCGGCGCCATATTACCAGGGGGCTGATGTAGTCCTGGCCGCAGACTGCGTGGCGTATGCCGTCGGTGACTTTCACCGGGAACATCTCAAAGGAAAATCGCTGGCCATTGCCTGCCCCAAACTTGATTCCGAACAGCAGGTCTATCTGCAGAAGATCAAAGCGTGGCTGGAGGATGCCCAAATCAATACTCTCACGGTTATGATCATGCAGGTGCCTTGCTGCATGGGCTTATTGAATCTGGCCCGGCAGGCGGCTGCCGAATCAAGCCGCAAAGTCCCGGTTAAAAGCCTGGTAGTGGGAATCCAACAGGGAGAAATTTTAGAGGAAGAGTGGCTTTAGGGCCGGATCTGCAGAGCATCCGGAGGAGGTAGAGATGTGTCAAAGTTATAAACGCGAATGCGAGTGCGGCCGGCATACAGCCGAAATATTCTTCGGCAATATGCTCTTGAATGAAACTGCCGTAACGGCGGTGTATTGCCCTGAATGCAGTGAGGCGGATCAGAAATCTGATCCGGCATTTGTCTGGGACAATGGCTGGATCCTCGAACTGGATCTGGATATTATCCGCTCGCATGCCGCAACGTTCGGTCTGCCCAAGGAAAGTGTTACGGCCGAATGGGTGTTCGATGCCGGTTATGCGACTTGGGTGGGGATCACGCCGGATGATACCGAACGGCGCAACCGCGAAAGAGATGCCTTGCAGCATCTGGCCAAGACCGACTTGCGTGCCTATATCAAGGCTATGAAAAACTGGGGTATTGAACGAGAGCAGCGATTCTCAGCAGAGGGGTGGCGTAAGATGCGACCCCGTGCCGCCATGGGGCTGTAATCCGGTATGGGGACAACCCGGCCCCGGGTCCCGGCCCCGAATTGAGTTTTTCAAGGGGGCTTACCATGAATCAACATCTTCGCAGCTTATCGGGATGCGGCAGTGATTTATCGGCAACACAGCCGGATACCCAGGCAACGTTAAGAGAGCTTGAAAAGCGGTCCTGGAAAGTATACCGGAGCCAGGTGCGTCAGCTGACGTTTTTTGAATCCAACATTGGACAGCACCCTTTCCTGGCGCAACATATCCTGCCGGGCCTGGCCAGAATCGGTGTCGATGCCGATTTTTGCAGACTTCTTTTCGGCTTGGCTTCCCGTGCCTGGCACGAGCTCATGGTCGAGTCGGACAAAGTGGTCCGGCTGCACCCCAACCTGCAACGGGATATTGCTGAAGTCCGAGAGGGCCTTTTAATTCAGTCCGAAAAGAAAATGGCGTTGCGTTCAGGACCTGTCTTTCTTACCCCCCAGGAAACATATGACCAGTTGCAGGCCGTGATGGACCCCGCCAACCTGCACCTTTTGATAGACGAGATAACCACCCCCTGGATAGTGCTGCCGCGGGCCTATGCCGACCTGCAGCGCGAACACGTTCACTACCTGCCGGCCTACCTTGAGTTGATTGCCAATGAAACCAATGAAGAGGCCCTGCACATTTTCAGCCGGATTGCCATTGAGTTTATGGCCAACTACACGATCCGCTTTGCCGACGAAGAGCATCCCCGGCAGAAGGTTGTCTGCCTGGTAACCGCTGCCTACAGTGCGCATTACTGGCGAAACCTGCTGATACCACCCAGGGGGTACGAGGATGTGCGCCTGTTTGAACACTTTTTAAGCTGGCTCAAACATTCGGGTTGCCGGACCAGGGGCTCCGGACACGATCTGGATAAGACCATTGCGGATATGGAACATTGGAAAGGGTATATTTTTCCCGCTAAATCGGATCTGATGCATGGATATGAAAGCACTCCCGACTTGTCGCGGTTTCTTATTTCCCTGCGGCATGGCTGCAAGGGCATCGATTGTGCGGTCCGGTATTTTTGGTTGACGCCTGAAAGCCCCCATTGGCTCCGGAGGCTCGAAGATCAGTGGGGCGTAATTCTTTTTACCCTGAAATCGCTGTTCAACCTGATCGATTGCCATTATCAGACAGAATCAAAGCGAACCCGGTACTACATACGTGAATTTCTCTTTCAGCTCAAAAACACCTATACGAGTACGTTACTCACCAACACCATCCGGGAAAAGCCGAACCAGGCTGCCCTGAGCAGGCTCCATTCCAGGATTATCTTCATGATACAGAAGCTACAGCATACGCTGGCATCCTAAACGGCAACCTTAACGGACTTTTACACCCAACCATTGGCCGGGCTTGTAACGTGCACCGCTGTCTTCGCCTGCAGATTTTCAATGAATCCGAAGGGTTCCGGAGATCACAACGAACGGTCACGTTTGTAATTTAAACACAATCAGGTATGATCTATAAACTGTCGATTGCCACAAGCCTACATCCGATCCATTTACAGTAGCCCACTTGAGGCAACTCAAGCCCCAAGAAAGGAGGCGGCCATGTCAGACAACCCGAAAGGCGCCATACTTCAGCGCGACAAGAAAACCTATGCCATTGTGCCGCGTACCCCGGTAGGCGTGGTAACCCCCGAGGACCTCGAGAATATTGCGCGGGTTGCGAGAAAGTACGAGATTCCCATCATCAAAATAACCTCCGGACAAAGATTCGCCCTGGTCGGTATGCAGAAAGATGAGGTGGAAGATATCTGGAAAGAGCTCAAAATGGACGTGGGCAAAGCGACCGAGCTCTGCCTCCATTATGTTCAGGCCTGCCCGGGTACAGCAGTGTGTAAGTTTGGCGTTCAGGATTCTTTGGGACTGGGTATTGAAATCGAACGATTTTTTTCCGGCATGGATCTGCCCCACAAAGTCAAGATCGGCATATCGGGTTGTCCGTTTTGCTGTGGCGAAAGCTTTGTCCGGGATATCGGGGTGTTCGGCAAGAAGAAAGGCTGGACCATAATCATCGGCGGAAGCTCCGCCCGCCGGCCGCGCATCGGGGACGTCCTCGTCGACAACCTGACCGGGGAGCAGGTCATTGACCTGACAAAACAATTTCTCGAGTATTACAAGGAAAAGGCCAAACGTAAGGAGCGGACCGCCCGCTTCGTGGACCGGGTTGGGTTTGAAAATATCCAGGAAGCGTTGCTTTAGACTGAAGCAACTCGAATTTCAGCGTCTATTTTTTGACCAGTTTGATCCGGTGGCTCTCGCGCAGCTGTGACCAAACAGCCTGCATTACCCCTTTGCCATCGCGAATGCTGATGCCTTTGCCCTCCACGTAACGATCGAGGATGGTCTGAAGGGTGTCCAGTTCGATGGCATTCATATTGGCGATGATGCTTTTCTCACGCAAGGGCAGATCGGCCAGGATCTCGGCTGCTATGTCCGCGGTAATCTCGGGGTCCAGCTGCTCACTGACAATCAACAGTCCATTTAGAACCAGCCGGGTGGCTTCCACGATGTCCGGTGTGTCGTACGTATTGGGACCGGTAACGTAGAGGGTTTGAATGGCATGTTTTTCAAGCCAGGGATTCACTTCGTAGGGAGCGAGGTGGGCCGGGGACTCTTTTAGATTTAGGTGCAAAATCGGCTTGTTGCCGCGTTTGAAATCATCTCCGATTTTTTTCAGCTGAAAGGTGAAAGGGCCGCTGGTGATTATCAGGATGCCATCCGCGTCACCCACCGGGTCGATACTCACCTCGCAGTCAAGCGCCGAATGGCGGCCAACCTTCAGTGCGGTTCGTTCCGTGTCCGTCAATCCGCCGGATATGAGTTTAGTAAGGGGCATATTTTCAGCAACCATAAATCGGTACAGCAGACCTTAAAAGAACAGGGGTTCAAAGACAAGTCCAATGTTGGCCAAAAGGTGCCTGTCCCGGGAACTAAGCAGAGACCGATCTTTTATTCCCCAGGGATGTTGTGGGCAGGCTGGCACTTGATTTACGGATTGGTGCAAGCGCAATCCGCTGGAACTTTTGACGAAGTTCCACTGAGAACCGGTTTCACCGCGCCTTTGCGGATAACCCGACTTATGACCGGTGTAAACGCCTCGTTTGCGGCCAGCAGTTTGGAAATTGTAAAAACCAGACCGAAACCGAGCGCCAGGCCGATTCCGCCAAACAGAAGCACACTACCGGTCTCGGACAGAGACACGCTGTCTTGCGCATGGGTTCCAATGATGGCTCCTACCAGAAGACCCAACACCGGCAGCAGGTAGATAACCGCCAGGCCTTTGAGCAGGCGGCCGGTACTGACATCGATGGCCACAATGTCTCCGGGTTCAGCTCCGATTGTATTGATAACCGTGGTGGTCATCTTTTTAGACGCATGCGCAGTGTGACAGCTGCCGGCAGATGAACAGGAGTCACAGCCGCCCTGTTTATCTGCTACCACATCGGCCCGGCTGCCGGGCAGGGTGCGAATGAGAATTCCGGTTGTATTAGCCATTTTTTGTTTCCTTTTGAATATGCTGAGTACGCTTTTGCAGGAGTTCTTGTATCAGGGTCGTTGCCTGTTCCACCCCGATATGAAACTGATTGTAAATCACGGTCCCGCGATGGTCGATGATGACGGTCCAGGGTGTTCCTCCAGACCGATACTTACGCATAGTGGCCGGGATGCGATCCGTTGCCGGGTTGCCGGCATCGTGGGCCATGGGCACGCGAATAGCATACCTGCGCTGACTTTCGCTCAGTTTTTCGGGGGTATTGAACTGAAACCCCTCAAATACGGTCTGGACGGCCAAAAAGGCCACGTCCGGATTGGCGTCGAAACGCTTGGTCAAAACTTTGATGGTGGGAAAACCATGGGACCGGCAGCCCGGACACCAGGCCTGGAAAAAATACAGATAGACAATTTTACCCCTTAGCTCTGAAAGTCTCAGCGGGGTTCTGTCATTTCCGTCACCATCGATCCAGCCTTCCAGTTCGAGTTCTGGTGCCGATTGACCCCGTATGCCGTAGCGGTCATTGGCGACGACAATTTTCCCGGTTGCCAGGGTCGACATGAGCATCAAGACGAGCAGGGCAACGATGAGCTTTCCCGGCAAGGTATGTGAAACAGGTATCATGTTCATGGTGCACCACCCGCCTTTTTTGTATCTGCAGTCATCTGACGCATAGAAACCATAAGCCATAGTATAATCACTAAATCCGGTTTGCCCACGATCCACTAATAGTTGCGCGTCCCACTTGCGATGGGGGACCCTTGAGGGGGATGACAATCAGTTCTCGCTCAGTGTCCGGCATGGTTGTGAGTGACCGCACAAAGTGTGGCCGAGCGGCGCGAGCAGCTTCTAAAAAGATTTTGTTATTTAGGATTCAGTATGTTATGAATTTAGTATCTCTTAAATCCTTATTGGACACAAGTCGCAAGCATGCTGATTTTGATCGTGATCTAACCGGCGCGAACCGTCTGAATAGTTTACCAAAACACTGTTTAAACCTAACCAAACTTGCGTAACACCAACTGAATGGTGTACAAGTACCCATTACAGCACCCTGCTATGCCAAAATGGGAACTATTATTTTTCAACTACATGCTTAAGGTAACATCAAGGGATCGATATGCCGGACGACCGATATTCCATACTGGTAGTCGATGATGTGAGACTGGATCGAGAGATTCTCCGGAAATTACTAGAGAAAATGGGCTTCTTTGTCCGATGTGCTGAAGATGGGCTTGAGGCTCTCGACATCCTGGATACCGAGTCCTTTGACCTTGTGATTCTTGATATCGTCATGCCGCGCATGTATGGCAGCAAGGTGCTGGAATTAATTCGGGCGAACCCCCGGCTCAACTATATGCCGGTTTTGATGATGACAACGATAAGCGACACGGATAGTGTCGCCCGTTGTATCGAACTCGGTGCCGACGACTACCTTGTCAAGCCCCACAACCAAACCCTCCTCAAGGCTAGAATCCACAACTGCATGCAAAAAAAGAAACTCCGTGAGCAGGAAAAAATGATGCTAAGGAAAGTTGAGGAGGAGAAGCGGATGTCGGATCGGTTGCTGATGCGCATCATGCCCAAGGCCATCGCGGATCAGCTGAAAAAGGGAAAGCGAATTATCGTTGACTATTTCTCAGAAGTAACGGTTATGTTTTCCGATATTGTCGGTTATACGAAGTTGTCCACCAGCCTGCCCGAAGACGAACTGATCAAGCTCCTCCACTCGATATACAGCAGTTTTGATGAGCTGACCTTTAAACACGGCCTTGAGAAGATAAAAACCATCGGCGATTCGTATATGGTGGTTGGGGGCATTCCGAATCATTTTGACTATCATGCGGAATCAATAGCCAATATGGCCTTGGATATGAGAGCGATTCTGAAACAATACCGGACATCAAAAGGTGATTCTATTTCCATGCGGTTCGGTATCAACACCGGACCGGTTCGGGTGGGGATAATCGGTACCCGTAAGTTTTCTTATGATCTGTGGGGGGATACGGTCAATATCGCCAGCCGGATGGAGTCCCATGGACTGCCGGACCATATTCACGTCACCCACTCGAGCAGCAATTATCTGCAGGACAAGTACGTGCTTGAACAACGGGATAAAAAGGTCCATGTCAAAGGTTTCGGGCCGATGACCTCGTATTTCTTGACAGGTCGCAAAGATAAAGCCGCTATGATGGCAGATCGCCGTCGAGCGCAGGGCATGCATAATATCGCTCAAAAGCGCTTGACCTAGCAAAGAATCCCGCGGGCCGCTGGTAGTGACGGCTACCCCGGCCTCCCGCTTCCCATGCGGACGCAATGCCATCGCCGCGGGATTCGCCGAAAGTGTTCCCGATTCGCCAGGCCCCGCAAATCCCAGGGCGAGCTATCCATCTTATTCAGCCACCTTGATCAAGGTCCGGGCATCATTTAGGTGCTCAGCCATTTGATCCACCGATATGATCTTTGGGTCGTAGGTAACGGTGTTAATTTCTTTAAATCCGCGCCACCCGCGGGTAACCTCCTGTACGCCGGGCCGCCCTTCCAGGGCAGATTTGCCGACATCGTATCACGTGACATAGAAGGTGGCTTCTTCCATCTGGGGCCGCTGGGCAGCGGCCGTTCCGAACAGGGTGAATACCGCCAGGCCAACAAGGGTGTATATGAATAGATGCGTATTCATCGCATTTCTCCTTTGCTTGCAGTTCTGATACAGCGCATGCATTTTTGTGCGATAAGCAAATTTGCCGGAGGTGCATGGGTGCTTTTATCTTAGAACATATACATTCGAAAGGGATTTGCACCCCAAGGCAGGCATCCCAGCGGAGGCGGGGAAGGTGTGATTTGAAGCAAGTAGAACCCCGGCTAGGCCAGAGATTGACGGACAATAGCAGCCCCGGCGCTCAGGGCTTTAAGTTTTTGCCTGGCTGCCTGGCGAGAAAGCGGAACCATGCCGCAATTGGTACAGGGAAATAGTTTTTCAGGCTGCACATACCGCAGCGCTGCGTTTAAGGTGGCGGCCACTTCATCAGGGGATTCAATTTGTTCGGTGGTGACATCTACGGCGCCGACCAAGACATCCTTGCCTTTTAGCAAATCGATCAATTCAATGGGCACCTTAGAGTTGTGACACTCCAGGGATATCTGGTCGATTTTCGATTTTTGGAGGAGGGGAAAGGTCTGCTCATACTGGCGCCACTCGGAGCCCAGGGTTTTTTTCCAGTCTGTGTTCTGCTTGATGCCGTACCCGTAGCAGATGTGGACGGCGGATTTACAGGGCAGGCCCTCTGCTGCCTGTTCGAGGGCGTCAATACCATAGGTGCGTACTTCATCGAAAAAGACATTAAACGCCGGTTCGTCGAATTGGATGACATCGATGCCGGCCGCGGCAATCTCCCGCGCTTCCGCGTTCAAAATCCTGGCAAATGCAGCGGCCAGTTTTGGACGGCTGCGGTAATACTCATCATAGAGCGTATCTACCATGGTCATGGGACCGGGTAGGGTGAATTTCGTCTTTCGTTGGGTTTGGGATCGCAGGAACCGAGCGTTTTCCACGAAGATCGGTGCTTTACGTTCCACCATACCGGTCACCACCGGCACCTGGGCATCATAACGGTCGCGAATACGCATGGTGCGGGTCTGCTGAAAATCGACCCCGGCCAGGCGTTCGATAAATGTGGTGACAAAATGCCGGCGGGTCTGTTCACCGTCACTCACAATATCGATGCCGACCCTTTCCTGATCTTGCAGTACCAGACGGACCGCATCCCGCTGGCCTTCACGCAAAGCGTCTCCTTCCAGTCGCCAGGGAGACCAGAGTTTCAGGGGTTCACAAAGCCAGGCGGGTTTGGGCAGGCTGCCCGTAATGGTTGTTTGCAGTTTGTCATGTGGCATGGATGGTCTCCAGCGGGCTGTATTCGAGAAGATGTTTACCCATAATAATCAGCTTTTCCATCCAAATCCACACCGAGTTGAATACTGTGAAAAAATAATGAATTTGTGTATACTCATGAAATTAAGGTAAATAAAGGAGGCGGCACATGATTCCTATATGCAACGTGTTGATAATAGGTTTGTTTGTGACCATGGGGCTTTTTGTAGGTTGCAGTGGAGATACCTTTCAACCGATTCCCAAGGCAGATGCTGTTGCGGTGTTGATACCCACGGCCGGAAATACTGTTTCCGGTTCCGTGATTTTCGCCAAGACCGCGAAGGGCATGCGGATTATTGCCGAGGTTTCCGACCTGTCACCCGGCCTGCACGGCTTCCACATCCACGAGTACGGCGACTGTCGGGCAGCAGATGGTACCTCGGCCGGCGGTCATTTCAATCCTGGGAAAACTTCCCATGGTGCCCCAAATGCTGATCCCCGCCATATTGGCGACCTGGGCAATATTGTGGCCGCAGAATCGGGGGTGGGTAAATTGGATATAGTTGTCGCCGGGCCGGACCTGAAAGGACCCAATGGTATTATCGGACGTAGTATCATCGTGCATGCAGATCCAGATGATATGAAGACCCAGCCCACTGGTGGCGCCGGAGCAAGACTGGCATGCGGCGTAATTGGGGTTGCCCGTTAATCCAAACAGCTAAAGTAGAGTCAACATAGATTGTCCGGGTCCTTTCCTGGAAGGGAGTATTGGATGCTAGGGGCCATTGCCGGAGATATGATCGGGGCTCCCTACGAGCGAATCCCGACGAAAAGCAAAGATATCAATACCGTAGTTGCCGATTTTACAGATGATACGGTTTTGACCATCGCGGTTGCGGATTGGATCCTGAATGATACGGACTGTGCGGTGACAATAAAGCAATACGCTCGCAAGTATCCTTACCTGCCCTATGGGGGATCGTTCCGGAGGTGGTTCAATTCTTCTGAAAGCAAACCTTACTACAGCTTTGGAAATGGATCTGCCATGCGGGTTTCGCCGGTCGGGTTTGCTTACAACAGTGTTGATGAAGTTTTGAACTTTGCCAGGCGTTCAGCTGAGGTCACCCACAACCACCCTGAGGGAATTAAAGGTGCCCAGGCCACCGCCCTGGCAATTTTCATGTCCCGTATGGGGGCGTCCAAAAAAGATATCCGCCGCGAGATAACCGCACGGTTCGACTACAATCTCCATCGCACCATGGATGAAATTCGACCCGGATATGATTTCGACGTCTCTTGTCAGGGATCGGTCCCTGAATCAATCATTGCCTTTCTTGATTCCGACTCGTATATGGATGCCGTTAGAAACGCCATTTCTCTTGGTGGTGATGCCGACACCATGGCGTGTATAGCCGGGGGAATAGCCCAGGCCTAGTATAAAGAGTTACCGGTAGATGTCGTGGATGAGGTTAGAAAAAGGCTTGCACCGGATCTTTGGGAGGTGGTGAAGCGTTTTAACATGGTCTATGGATGTGAATTCTAGCCGCCTTCTGGAATGAGTCGCATGGATGTGATCGAAATAAAAACCGGAAATGAGCGAATTTTCAAGGTCGGCGTTCGGGATTTGCTCGGCGCTCCGGTAGATGCCATTGTAAATCCGGCCAACTCGGGGCTGTCGCACGGTGCGGGGCTGGCCGGCATCATATCCGACGAGGCCGGTCCGGAAATGGATGCCGAGTGTGAAAAAATAATAGGTAAAGTGGGGCAGATTCCCACGACCTATGCTGTCCCCACCACGGCCGGGAACCTGCCCTTCAAAGGGATCATTCATGGCGTTGGTCCGCGCATGGGTGGCGGCGACGAACAGCAGCGGATCGAAGCCACCATCGCAAATGTCCTGAAAGTGGCGGACAAGAAAGATTGGACCTCAGTCGCGTTTCCCGCCATCAGCACCGGAATATTCGGCATTCCCAAAGAGGTTTGTGCGGCGGCCTTTAAAATTGCCGTTCCGACCTATTGGGAAATCAATCCGGCGAGCACCATCACTTTGGTATGGCTATGTCTGACCGGTGATGATTTTCTTGCTTTTCGCGAAGTTTTGGCATAGCTGGTTTAAAGGTAATTTTAGTAATGGCGCGTGAAAATTATTACTCAGATTTAATAGGGGATATCCGGGAAGCTCAGGGATTAGCGCTGCCGGGAAACCTGCTCAGCAACAAGCCGCAGAGAACCGGCGCCGAATTCAACCCCAACACCTATCTGGATATTCTTACTCACCTGTCACTGTTAGAAGGCTTCGTGCTTGATTTTACGTACGACTACCAGGAAGGCTTGGGCGGCCATCCCTGCCTTTATGCCCGCCCGACGGATGACACGCCGTTTAAAACCATGACCGAACATCAGGCCTGGGAACGGAAACACAACGTATCTGATTTTCTGGTTTCAGACGGCACTCCGGAGAGCTTTTTTGAACTAGTGGTTTTCCGGGAGGTGGCCAATCAATTCTATCTTTACTGGCATGCCGCCTACAACGACCTGCGCATCATCACGGCCAAGGCAGAGATTTTCAAGATCGTCACGACGCTGGATGAATTGGGGCCCGTGAGATTTGACCCGGTCCAGGCTGAAATTGCCACCGCGCTTGAACCAGAGCCCCGGATCGAACTGACGGAGACCTCCGCCAGTGTCACCTATTGTACATTTACGCAGTGGGGTGGATTCAGTATTCAACAGGAGGTGTTCAGTAAAGTGCATCCGCATTTGTTGCTGTGTTCGGAGGTACTGCACACTGCTGAGTATAATTGCGGGATTGCTTTTTAAGCAATACGCTTATGGAGTGACTAAAATGAAAACCGGGTAGTGAGTTTGAACCCTATCACTACCCGGTAATTTTTATAGTTTTGTTTGTAAAGACATAGACCGGTCTGTCGGTCCTGATCAATTTACGCATGCTTTTCCGGAGACCTGCGCGCCGTCGACCACGCACACGAGATAAGACTCAACCCCATCGTTGCGGATGAAGTTAGCATCTGCTGTGTTTACCTCGTTCTGGGTTGTTCCTTTAGAAAATGATCCCGAAGCAACCAGCGCACCATTGTAAGGACTGGCGGCAAACGCGATATCATCGGCAGAGATGACATCCCAGGATGCTTTTGATTCACCGGCGTTACTACCGGCAGAAGACTTACCGGTGGTGAACGTAGCGTCAAAAGAAGCTACCACGCCCGACCCGGAGCGTCCTTCCCCTGCAAAGAGCGCGTTGCCGGCAACCAGGGAAAATACCAGAATTCCGACCAGGGCGATTGCTGTTTTTTTCGTTATTTTATTCATGAGTGACTCCTTATCCAGGCCTAATAGCCATTATCTTTTTTTAGTAAACGTTTCGGTTGAAGTGAAACGTTAGGATTGCTTTTCATTGGTCGCATCGCTAACGGAAACCTTACTGAATAATACTGAATACCTTGCGGGCTTCCTTAAGCGTCCCCTTATTGGCCCTCGCCACCAGGAATTTGCCCCGCCGCTCGGTGGTAATCAGATCGGCATTGGTTAGTTCCTTAAGGTGGTGAGATACAGTTGGGGCACCAATTTTCAGCGATTTCATAATATCGGAAACGAAGCATCCATTGTCACTGGCTTTGAAACCTTTTTCATCGTGCCGGGCAACCTCCAGGTACATTTCCAGGCGTTTCTGGTGGGAGAGTGCCTTCAAGACTTTGGCCAGTTTATTGGTTTTCATATCAGGCTGCCTCATATTCAAATTTCGATAACTTTCGAAATGAAATTAAGCCCGGACCGAATATCTGTCAACCGGCAAGTGAGATTTTTTTTGCATGAGTTTTGGGTTAATTGGCTAAGTGATTGTTTTGATGCTGAAAACAAAGACAATTTTTCAAGCACAGATTGACAATCAATTCCATTTAAGGTTAAGACAGTTGGCAGGGAGATAAGCCGGGCGGCGTGACCGGGATAACGGTTTGTGTTGATTTGCCCCTCTTTCCGCTTGCATTTCGAATAATGTTTTTCAGACCCAATTTCGCGGCTAAGACCAGATTCCACATACGTGATCCGCAGCCACGTCTGGAAGTAGGAGAACGCCATGGTGCTTGGTAAAGAATTTTGGGCGGTTACAGTCAAGCGGCTCAAGCGGGCCGGTAAAAACGCTGAAATAGTGGCGGTTGCCAAACAGAATTTGCCGTTGCCCGGCACATTCAATGAAATGGCCGTCGCGTTGCGCAAACAGATTCGCGCCAGGCGCAAAGATAAGAAACGCTATAATGACCTGCTGCGGCAGCTCTACCACGCGGCTGTCTGGGAAAATTTCTTTGGAGATATCAATGCCCTGTGTCTGCGAGAGCAGGGAGCCTCTTGTAAGGTTGTCAGCCAGTTCATTCCCCGAATTAAATGTGATTACCATCTGATCGGCTATGAGCACCTGGACGTATTGGGCGTAAACGACGTCAAATGGATCGTCGCAGCATGGGGGGAAGCGAGAAATCACGCTCCGGCCCGACAAATCAACCAGAAGCTACATGAACAGACCGTGGCCCGCTTCAAACTCGAGAAAGAACGCGAACAACTCTCAGCTGGGGAACTTTTTGGTGGCCAGCAATTGTCGTTGGTGGATTCTCAGGACAATGTAAACCCGGAGCGTCAACCACAGCACGAAGATCCGGTAGTCAACACTAGAAAACAAAGACAGCGAAATCTGATCGTCGCCATCTTGATTGCAGCAGCATTGGGACTTGTCATTATCCTGGCGACTTGAAAAAAGCGATAAAAATGACATACACCCTGAGCTACGACGAACGCGGATTTATAGCGCTGAAGTACTCCGGTTTTATATCCTGCCGGAAGCACAGGAATCTTCAGTCAAAACAATTGATCTGGCGGTCAAATACAATGTCAAGCTCTACCTAGCAGACCACTCCGAGTCGGTGGTTCTTCTTCCCACGGAACAGGGCTACAACCTGATGGATAAGCTTGCAGACCTCACGGACGTATCCCGGAATGCAAAATTGGCCCCGGTGTTGCCCACCGCCGGGGGCAGGCCCGTAAGGATCTGGAAAGCTTCAGCACCATCGCTGCGAACCAGGGGTGGGTGGCGGCAACGTTCAATACCCGGCAGGAGGCAGCCGACTGTTTGTTGAGTCGAATTGATTGCGCGGAAGGCCAAAGAGGCGTTTAGGTCGAGGTGGTATCCACCTTACCTTTCTGGAGCGTGAACTACCGGCATTATGTTGGTACACGTTATTTACAATTTACACCTTGGACCATGGCAAACATTCCTGGCCGGGTGTAACCTAAAGGGCGTTGGTTGATATCAAACTCAAAATTGGCCTGAGGAAGACCAATGAGATGCCAGCAATGTAATGCAGATTTGCCGGAAGGCGCCAAGTTCTGTAATCAGTGCGGGCGACGTGTCGAGGTTACCTGTCCGGACTGTAATAGTGTTCTACCACCTGAAAGCCGGTTTTGCCTCAATTGCGGGAAAGACTTAGGCAAGGCAGCGCTTCGCGACCACATCGATTTATTCCATCCTAAAGAGTATACTCCCAAACACTTAGCGGAGAAAATCCTCAGCAGTCGCGCTGCTTCAGAAGGGGAGCGCAAGACTGTCACGATCCTGTTTGCTGATGTGGCGAACTCTACTGCTCTGTTTGAATACCTCGACCCCGAAGCCGTCCACAAGATCATGAATGGGTGTTTCCGGATTCTAATGGACCAGATCCACCGGTTTGAGGGCACAGTCAACCAGTTCCAAGGGGACTGTGTAATGGCATTATTCGGGGCGCCAATTGCCCATGAGAATCATGCCCAGAGGGCTTGCCAGGCGGCCTTGGCCATTCAAAAAGCACTGCCGCCCTACCGGGAAGAGCTCAAGGAGCGCCTTGGAATCAACTTTTACATGCGTATCGGGCTCAATTCCGGGCCAGTAGTGGTGGGGGCCATTGGAGACGACTTGCGGATGGATTATACGGCCCAGGGGGACACGGCCAATCTGGCCGCGCGGATGGAGGCTCTCGCCGAACCGGGGACCATCTATGCCACTGAAAACACGTTCCGGGCGGCTGAGGGCTTACTCCGCTTCGAGTACCTTGGCATGCATACGGTCAAAGGCAAGGTCATGCCTGTTGGGGTCTACAGGCCGATTTCATCCAGCAGCAATCGTACCCGTTTCGATGTGAATGCTGAACGAGGCTTGACCCCTTTCGTAGGTAGACAGGGAGACTTGGAGGTTATCTATAAGGCTTTCCAGCACAGCCGGGAATGCTCCGGACAAGCCGTAGCTGTTACCTCGGATCCCGGCATGGGAAAATCCAGGTTGCTTTATGAATTTCGTAAACACATCACCAACGAGGATGTTTATTTTTTAGAATGCAAGTGCCTGTCTTTCAGCCGCAGTGTGGCGTACCACCCTGTTATCGATATACTGAAATCGTTATTTCGTATTGATGAAAGACAAACCGATGCGCAAATCAGGGGAAAGCTCGAAGCCGACTTGAACGCACTGAAGATTGATTCGCGTCATTCACTACCCTATCTACTGGAGTTGCTGGCAGTCAAAGACAGCGGCATTGATATGGTGAAAACGAGTCCGGAGGCCCGCCGGGAGTGGATCAATACCGCGTTGATCCGAATGGTGATTGCCCAGGCCCAACGAAAGCCCCTAATCCTTGTTGTTGAAGATCTCCATTGGGTTGATTCGGCCTCGCGGGAGGCCATCAGCGAGTTGTTGGGAAGTATACACGCGGAACGGGTATTGCTCTTGCTTACATATCGGCCTGAGTTTGTTCCGGAATGGCGTACCAAATCGAACTTTCACCAGATTGTTCTGGGACGGCTTTCGGAAGACAACAGCCTGTCCATGGCTTGCCACTTGCTTGAGACCCAGGCTGTTGGCAGCGATATCGCCCGGCAGGTTCTTGAGAAGACCGAAGGTGTGCCATTCTTTATCGAAGAGTTCGTTCGATCTCTCAAGGATTTTAACATAGTCTGGGAGTATGAGGAGGGGAACGGTTCTGCCGGCGAAAATTCTCTGCGCGTGCCGTCTACAATTCAAGATATCATTATGGCGCGGGTTGATATTTTGCCGGAGGCGGCCCGACAGATAATCAAGACCGGCTCCGTGATCGAAAGGGAATTCAGCCGTTCCCTGATCAGCAAGGCAACCGGGCTGGAGCCCGAGAACCTTGCAGCGGGTTTGACCGCTTTGAAAAACGCCGAGTTGATTTACCAGCGTGGGGCCGGTTCGGATGCCGCCTACTTTTTTAATCATGCCCTCACCATGGAGGTGGTCTACGAATCGCTACTCTCCTCTCAGAAGCAGCAGATTCACAGTAGTGTGGGAAGGGCCATCGAGGCGCTTCATCCAGAGGGGTTGGATGAATACAGCGCGACGCTGGCCAGGCATTTCTCTGAGGCCGGCCTGTTTGCAGACGCGGCTGCCTATGCTAAAGCCGCTGCAAAAAGGGCCATGCGATCCGGGGCCTATCGCGATGCGATCGCCCATTCGCAAAGCCAGGTCCATGCGCTTGAACAGTTGCCGATCAGTGCAGTGAACCAGCAACGGATCATCGATGCTCGTACGGTACTTGCCAATTACTATTTATCCTTAGACTTATATTCGGAGGCCAAAGACGCGGTGGCACCCATCGTGGATGCCGCCATCGAAATGGATTACCAGAAAAGACTACCCGGCATCTATGTGGCGCTGGGCAGTTATTATTATTGGGTTGCCCAGAGCTCCGCATTGGCGTTGAAATACCTACAAAAGGCGGTTGATGTCGCCGAAAAAACCGGTGATATCATTTATCTTTGGTTTAGCAATTTTTTTCTCGGAACAGCCCTTTCAACAGAATGCCGGTTTGAAGAAGCCGCTGAGTGCTACAAGGCTTCCATGGCGCTAAGTGAAATGGGCAATCACCTGCGGGGACTATCCGCGGCCAAAGCGGCAATGACAGCCTATACCTGCCTTTTTACGGGACGCGTAAACGACGCGTGCAAATTATCAAAAGACGCCTTACAAGCTGCGGAAGAATGTGCCGATGCGCATACAAAAGGGATCGCATACGGAGCCTATGGCGCCGCCAGCTTTTTTAAAGGAGACTTCGCTGAGGCCCATCGTTTTCTTTCCGACGCCATCGACTTTAGTCTCAAAGCAAATCATTTGGCCTTAATGGGCTGGGTAGAGTTATGGCTGGCGTACATTCATTTTTATAGCCAGCGCCACACGATGGCCATACTCTTTTTCAAAAGGGCCATTGCTACCTGGAAGAATACGAACCAGCTGCAACAATGGCTGCCCTATTTGAAAATCTCATTGGAAAGAGCCATCATAACGGATGGCGGCTTCCCGGCAACGGGCTTTGATCCGATGATCTGCCGTCAGGAAAACAAAAACAAGATGGTTACAGGTATCATCGATGCGACGATTGCCGGCATCCTTATAAACACGGACCAAGCGTTCATCCCTAAGGCTGAGTCTTTGGTTCAATCGGCCATTGCTGCCGACCAACGCAACAATACCAAGTGGTGTCTTGGTCAAGATTATGCGGTTTATGCCGAAGTTTGTCGTACCAAAGGAGACCACGCCGGTGTGAAGGAGAATCTTTGCAAAGCCGCAGAGATCTTCAGAGAGTGCGGCGCCGATGGCTGGGTTGAATTCTACGAAAATCGCTTGGCTGCCTTGCCTCCTGAATAACGAAAAACGATTCAGCTGTTCTCAGCCGACGCCACGTGAACCGGCCCAGAGATGCGGATAAAAAAGTATTTAAGGACACCCCAGTTTTTCAGGTCATGCAGGAATAGTTTTTATGAGGGAGGGGCGGCAGTGGTTCAAACCTTAAGGTGTCATTATTTCGACTTTGGCTGTTTAGATTTTATTTCGCGCTTTAGCTTTTTAATCTCGCTATCGATTCCAGTGAGAAAAGACTTCCGTGTCTTTTCAAGCAATTTGTTGCCCAATTGGTTTTGAGCTTCCATGAGAAGGCCACGGCCTTTTTCTAGATCGTTCTTTCTGAAATGTTCGCGTGCGCGTTCGATATGGTTAGAAACCGTCGCCACCCTTTCTCCCATGATATGGACTATCATTTCTTCCAATTCAACCGCTGATTTTTTTAGCACCTGGTGGGTGTAGTCCACCTCCTCTTGTAGTTCCGCCATGAGATCAACGGCCCTATCGGTCTTTTCATTGGGGTAGATTTTTTTCTTTTTGCCAAAACGGAGTGCCTTTTTGATTGTCTTGCGCGCCTCTTTGATCTTCTTTCTGATCGATCTGTTTTTTTCGAAATACCCAATGGTATCTTCGAGTAGAAACTCATGTAATTTAATTAGCCCCAGAGGGAGGCCGTCTTTCTTGTACCGAAAAAGAAAATGCATTTTCAAGCTCCTGGTTTAACACCGAAAACTGCCCGATAGGTATCTGGACGGGAAAGTTGCTCCATATGTTGATATCGGCCTTTCAATCAAAATCTTAAGCGGGCATTTTATAAAAAGCTATGGGATATAAATGAGATGAGGCAGCAACGGATCAGATTTAATCAGTTCCTGCTGGCACCACCTTTATAAGTGGTTCGTACAAGGGGCAGAATTGACGGATATGGGCTGTTCTTAAGAGAAAACAAAAGGCTACTGCTTTCACTGTAGGCTTCAGATATGATGGTGCCAGAGGCTGGATTGCATTATATTGAAATGAAAACAATTAGTTGAATAGTTTGAAGTATCATTAAGCACCCTTAACTGGCAAAGTGTACGATTCTGGCGGCACAATCACATCTGAAATGCATATCAATGTTTCCATATCATATCAGAATCATTACTCGGTTAAAAAAAGTCACTGCCAACCAGGAGCTCCTCGGCAATAGCAATTGGTTCAGATTTTTTAATCATACATGCAGTTTTAATGGATTTGTGATATTGGCAATTTATATGTAGGCCAACAGATCGGCAGGTTACCGCTTCCAACCATGGACAATCACAGAGGCCAGGGAAATGTTCAATTATAGAACCCTTATTGCGGTACTGATGTTCTTTTTGGCAATGCCACTCGATGCCTCTGCCGATGGTTATTATTGCTCGCGAAAACTGTCCGGAGTTACCAGCAGAATTGTCGAAATCAACAGGTACAGGATCCTCGACGGTGTCGAACCAAGAACCATAGGCCTTCCCACCCAATTCATGGTCGATTTTGAATCTAAAAAGCTGATACCCGCCAAAGGCAGCAGAGTCAGCAGACGTGTTTCCTTTAAAAAGGTTGACCAGATTGAGGATAAACTGGTCATCCAGGGCGTTGATGAAGGCGTTGAGGGGGTCAAAGATGGGGTGGCCTGGAGCCTGGTAATTTCTAAGAGTAATGGCCAATCGGTTCTATCGGTAGCAGGTGATGGCGTTGCATATGCGGTTTTCGGGGTGTGCAAACCCACCAAAGACCCGCAATAGTATGGCGAGATTCACCCTAGGGTGACGCAGCCCTGATGAAGGCGCTGGCATAACTGTTAGGCTTTCAGGCTACCTCTGTCCCTGGTGCTGTTTGGCTTTATGACGCAGTACGTTCCGGTGAGCAGTGCGGTTATGCGGATCAGCGCAAGGCGGCCAAGAGACCGCCGGATTTCAAAAAGGTTGAATGCTGCCATCGGGTCAAGCAAGGAAAGCCAGTCGTGGCTCCATATCTCGGGATGCAGAACATACCCAAAATATTGGAACTCATCAGGGCGGATCTGGGTAGACATCATCCGAAGGCGGTCCTGCTGTTTGGTTCCGCCGCCCGCTATTTGCAGAAAAGCCAGAAGGAGGCGCCCCATGATTTTGATGTGCTCTACGTGGCGGCCTTCACGCCGGTACTCTCCAAAACACTGCCGGTAAAAGTCGATCTGCACGCGTATACTGAATATGAATTTGTCCACATCGCGCGCGCCCTGCGCTACGGCCCCCGATTCTTATCAAGGGCCAAGATGTACATGCAAGACACCTGGCACGGCACCCTGCGTGCCGATATTGCCGCCTGCCTGCTGCTCGGCCCCGCCTATGCAAACTACGGGTTTTTGCAGATGGAAAACGAGAAGCGTTACCGGGACTACTCCGTTCACGAAGTGATCTTTGGCAGACGCTGGTGGCGGGCCCTGCAGTCATGGACCCAGGACTACCGGGGCCCCAAAGGCCTTTTTGTGGACAAATCCCTGGGAAAAGACCATTTCAAACCGAATATCACCTAAAGCTTCAAATCGGTGGACCTCTCCACACTATTTTGCTTAAAACCTTTTGTTATCTCCGAGATGTCAGAAGAGTAGGTGGCCAGTTGAATGTGCCAGCTTGAATGTCGGGCTTTGGCGTGGTGACGCTGAAGGTAAGCGAAATGGGCGTGGGGTTTGAGATTTGGGGGAGATGCCGGCGGCTAACCATTTACCGATTCATAACACTATAGGGTTTTACAGACTTGTCTTAAATAGCTGTTCCCACCAGTTTTCATTTTAGACACCTTGCAGTTGATTTGCCCATGCAAACAATTCGGGGGCACCGCCCGTGTGCCAGAATAAAACGGTCTGATCTTTTGTGAAGTGCCCCTTTTGGATTAGATCTGTCAGTCCCCCCATGGCACGCGCTGTATATACGGGCCCCAAGAGGATGCCTTCATGACGTGCAAGATCCCTTATGGCCTTGAACTCCATATCACCGGGGATTGCATAACCTGCGCCCAGATAGTCACAATTAAGATCAAAATTTTCTTCATTCAATTCAATAGAAGTGCCAATTGTCCGCGCGGTTGTATTCGCAACCTCGGATAGGATCGGAGGGAAGGGTTCTTCTCCGGTTTTTGTTTGGTCTATGCTGATGCCAAGGATCTGCCCCTTGAAATTTATGATCTTTCCTCCTAAAGTCAGACCTGCTTGGGTTCCCCCGGAACTTGTTGCAAACACGATCGCATCCAACTGAAGTTGCATGCTTTTTAACTGGGTTTCAAGTTCCAACATCGCATTGACATACCCGGCGGAGCCTGTGCTGTTTGACCCCCCGACCGGTATGACATAGGGCTTTTTACCATCCGCTGATAGGTCGTCGGCAACCAAATTTAATTTTTGATCCCTTTCTTTTCTATCGCAAAAATGTACCCTGGCCCCGAATATTTCATCCAATAGAAGATTGCCGTTGGAGTTCTCCGGCTTTTTTCCGTTTAGTACCAGGTGACAAGACAGGCCTGCTTTCCTCGCAGCCGCAGCTGTCAGGCGGCAGTGGTTAGACTGTATGCCCCCAGCGGTTACCAGGGTGTCTTTTTCCTGGCTCAGGGCCTCACCAATGAGAAATTCCAGTTTACGGGTCTTATTGCCACCCATACCGAGCGAAGTGATGTCATCTCTTTTCATAAATATTGCGGGTCCGTTGCAGGCTTTGGAAAATGACGCCAGATAGTGGATAGGTGTTGGGAATTCAGCCAAATGAAATCGCGGTAAATTTTCTAAAATCATTCTAGCCCCCTCATAATCTGCCGGCTGGAATCTTATAAAACAATTGTTTTATTTCCATAAGTTGGGGTCATTTAAATAACCCCGGGTTTAACGACATTAAAATCCCACCATTATTCACGGTTGAAGTCAAATTACGGCTGCCTCCAGAATGAAATTTCAGATGTTGCTATCCCCCAAAGCGCTTAAACCTGAAATGCTATCGAATTCTGGACTTTATTGACCAAGGTACCGTCATGGAAAATGAATATTTAAATAATATTCTAAAAACAAACTTTTTCATTGATTTTTATTTTAATTAGATATAAATCATTCGATAAATATTGCAATAAGAAAAAAGAGGGCGTGATGGACAAGAAAGAGCTAGATACGCTTGATTACGAGATCATTCGCCTCTTAACTGAAAATGGCCGCATGCCGACCGGCGAATTGGCCAAAAAACTCAACATCACAGCCCCGACCGTCCGCTACCGCATCAAGGACCTTGAAGAGAACGGCATATTCAAGGTTTCCGGCCTAATAAACCCCAGCAAACACCACGAAATGATAACGGCGTTGGTCGCCATGAATGTCCAATCCAAAGGAAAATTGGACCAGATATTGGAAAAGATATCGGATCTGTCGAACGTTGTCTGGGCCGACGTGGTGGCCGGACGTTACGATATCATTGCCGAGGTTGTCTGTGTGGGTGGCCAAGAGGAACTCTATAAATTTACGACAGAAACGATTCTCTCCATCGGCAATGTTGTACGAAGTGAAACCTTTCTGGTGATGAAATCAAGGCACAACTGGGTATGCCTGCCGGAAGGGGTGGAAAAGATCTAAGGAAAAGAAGGGTCGAGTTTAAGCGGTTAGCCGAGAACGTTTCAAATACCAACAAGAGGGGAAAGAGGAGGAAAAGGATGAAAAAGTTAAGACTATTATCGGTATTGGTATCACTGGCGGTTGTATTCGGTTTCCTGACAACTGCCTCGGCAGGAACCCTTGACGATATAGCAAAACGCGGAGAACTCCGCATCGCCTGCCAGACCCAGGGCGCGCCTTTTAGCTTTGTGGATAAAAATGGTAAACGGACCGGTAGTTCTGTCGAATTGTGCAAAATGATCGCTAAGGAGATGGGGGTGAAGGTCAAATTTCTGAATTACGACTGGGACGGCCTCATTCCTGCCCTGCTCTCTAAAAAAGCCGACATGCTGGCAGCCGACATGACGCCGACCTTGAAAAGGGCCATGAAAATATCATTTGTCGATCCATACATGTATACCGGCAGTGTGGTATTCGTGAAGCAGAACAGCCCGATCAAGAAACTGGAAGACATCAAGGCCGGGACAAAGTTGGCCGTACTTTTGGGCTCAACCGGTGAAAACGATGCCAAAAAAGCATTTCCAGGCGCCAAACTGAAAACATACAAAGGCGGCGGACCCCTCCTGATCAATGCTGTGTTGGCAGGACATACCGATGCCGGCGTGAACGACGGTTCCGCCGTCCGAGGCCAGGCAGCATCCTTCCCGCCCAACAGTGTTCGCATCCTGGAAGGCCAGCTTTCCAACTCTCCGTTGTCCTTTGCCGTAAGGTATGATTCACCAGACCTGCTCAACTGGCTCAACCTATTTTTCCTGCACACCAAACTGGATGGGCGTCTTGATGCGAATCTGGATTACTGGGTCAATTCCTTGAAGTGGAAGGAAAAGCATTAATCCATACCGGGCCTAGCGCGAATATGATTTTTATATGGGGTGAGCCGGATAATCGGCTCACCACCATGGGAATCGAACCCTTACCATCAAATTACGGGTTACAGACATGCTTGAAGCCTTGAATTTTAGAGTCATCCTGGAATACATGCCGCTCTACCTGCAATGCTTTGCAGCTACGCTTTGGCTGTCGGCCCTGTCATTGCTGGGCGCCATCCTGGTGGGCATCATCGCCTGTGCCATGCGACTCAGTCAATCCTGGTTTCTCAAACGCATAGCCGGTATCTATATTGAGAGTATCCGTTCGACACCGCTGCTGGCACAACTCTACTTTTTCTATTTCGGTCTGCCCTCGCTGGGCATCATGATGCCGGAATGGGTGACCGGCGTGATTGCGCTTACCTTGAACAGTGGCGCCTACTATGCCGAGATTATAAGAGCAGGCATCCAGGCCATTTCATACGGCCAGATTGAAGCCGGCATCTCTTCCGGACTGAGTTATTTTCAACGCATGCGCCATATCATTTTGCCGCAGGCGCTCGGCATGACCATTCGCCCCATGCTGGGGCAGGCCATCGTTCTCGTCAAGGATTCCTCGCTGCTTTCGTTGATCTCAATCATGGAGCTGACCCGGGCCGGTCAGATGTTGACCTCTGACCGTTTCATGCCCACCGAGGGATTTTTGACCACCGCGGCGTTTTACCTACTCATTTATTACATGCTTAAAGTCTTCTCCAGGTGGTCTGAAAAACGCCTGATCTTTCAGGAAACGCATTGAGACACGAGGGATAAATCATGTGGGGTTTCTACTTTAACGAACTGGTGAACAGCCTGCCCTTTTTCCTCAAAGGGGTCTGGATGACCGTGGCGGTTTCCGGACTGAGCTTGATCTTCGGGACGATTATCGGCTTTATTTGCGGCATCCTGCGAACCAGCGGGAACACGTTCGTGAAACTGATCATTGGGATTTGGGTGGATCTCATTCGCGGCACACCCTTCCTGGTTCAGGTGTTCATCATCTTTTTCATTCTACCGAGTATCGGGATTGAGTTGGAAGCTTTTCCGGCAGCCGTCATTGCCCTTTCTAACCTGGCGGCCAGTTTTATTTGTGAAATCGTCGCGGGCGGCATACTGGCGGTTCCAACCGGGCAAAGAGAAGCGGCCACCGCCTCAGGCCTGTCTGGCTATCAACAACTTCGTCACATCATTTTGCCCCAGGCGATGCGGACCATTTTACCTCCACTGGTCGGCCAGTATGTGCTCCTGGTGAAGGATTCTTCGGTGGTCTCCGCCATCGGAGTGGTTGATATTACCCGGGTCGGGTGGCTGACGGTTCAGCGTATTCCGGAGGGCCTGATGGTGTTCGGCTTGGTGGGGCTTTTGTATTTTGCCATTTGCTATCCGCTCATCAATCTGTCGAGCTTCCTGGAAAAGCGGATGACGGTTGTAAGTACAAGGCTTTAGAATGCAGCTCCCAAAGCGGCTGTTTATAGACTGGCAAATTATTAGGGGAGTGAGTCTATGATCTCTTTTAAAGGCGTAAACAAATGGTTTGATGATCTGCATGTTCTCAAAGACATCAACATAGATGTCGCCCAGGGCGAAGTGGTGGTGGTCTGCGGCCCGAGCGGATCCGGCAAAAGCACCCTGATTCGATGTATCAACCGCCTGGAGCCGATTCAGGAAGGCGAACTCATTGTTGATGAGATGGCGGTACACGATAAAAAGATCAACATGACTAAGATTCGGGCCGACATCGGATTTGTTTTTCAATCCTTCAACCTTTACCCGCACATGACGGCGCTGCAGAACACAACCATCGCGCCCATCAAAGTCAGAAAAATGAAAAAGGGCGAGGCCGAAAAACTCGGTCGGGAAATGCTCACCCGGGTTGGCTTGGAAGATCGGATTGACCACTATCCGGCGCAACTTTCGGGCGGGCAGCAGCAACGGGTGGCCATCGCCAGGGGGTTGTGCATGCGCCCCAAAATCATGCTTTTTGATGAACCGACGTCCGCCCTGGACCCCGAAATGATCGGTGAAGTGCTGGATGTCATGAAAAGCCTTGCGAAAGAGGGCATGACCATGATGGTGGTAACCCACGAGATGGGATTTGCCCGCGAAGTGGCCAACCTGGTCGTATTCATGGATGAAGGCCAGATAGTAGAGGTTGCGCCGCCCAACGATTTTTTCACCAATCCGCAAACCGACAGGGGTAAATTCTTTTTAAGCTCAATTTTAACGCATTGATCAGGCTTTTTTTACATCGCCTGTCTGTGAAATCAGGAGTGTAACCATATGGACATTGCTGTACTGGGTTCGGGGAACGGAGGCTGTGCCGTTGCCTTTGATTGTGCTGCCCACGGTCATGGGGTCAGGTTATTTGATTTTGAACAATTCCCGGCGAGTATCCAGGCTGTAAAAGAGATGGGCGGCATCCAATGCGAGGGTGAGCTGGAAGGCTTTCAGCCGGTTGTCTATGCCGGACATGATATTGAAAAGACACTTGAAGGGACCGACATCATCTATGCCGTTGGTCCGGCATACAGCACGAAGCCATTTGCCGAAGCCTGCAAGCCATACCTCAGAGCAGGGCAGGTCGTGATTGTGAACCCAAGCTCGTGTGGTGGCAGTATTGAATTTAAAAACGGCGCCGGTCTTGATCTTCGTGATACGAACATTGTCGTTGCCGAAACATCGACGCTGCCGTATGCCGTGCGTCTGCTGGAACCCGGTAGCATAAGAATCTTCAACAAACTCAAAGGCGGCTTGTTGCTGGCTGCAATCCCTGCCGAAAAAACCGAATCTGTGTTGGCACTGGTACGCGACGTTTATCCGGCGATGAGTGCGGCCAAGAATATCCTCCAAACCAGCTTGCAAAACGGCAATCCAGTCATCCATCCCGCGATTACGCTCATGAATGTTGCGCTCATAGAGCGCACCCAGGGTGATTTTGACTTTTATCACCAGGGGGTCACCCCGGCGGTCGGCCGGCTCGTTGAAACGGTTGATAGAGAACGGATTGCTATCGGGGAAAAATTAGGTGTGAAGATCCTTCCCGATCCGGAATTGGGCGTTATCCAAGGCTACATGACGGAAGCCACGTATGACAAAGGATTCAATACAGCGCCTGGATTCGCGGGGGTCAAAGCTCAGAGTAGGCTGGATCATAGATATTTTAATGAAGATGTAGGGTATGGTCTGGTATTTCTCCAGAGACTTGGTGAGCAGATTGGGGTGGCTACTCCGACCATGTCGGCAATCATCGAACTGGTATCTATGCTGATGAACCGCGACTATGTGGGTGAATCCCGGCGGACACCGGAAACATTGGGGCTTGCGAACCGCACGGCCGAAGAACTGGAAGCGTTGTTTGCCTAAAGAAAGTACTTGAATTTTTCTGAAAAAGTTTCACCTAGATAGACCAAAGTTAATTGGAGTTCGAAAATCATGCAGGTGCTGGTATTAGGTGGTTGTGGCGGGCAGGGTAGAGCCGCCTTGTATGATCTATCCAGAAATGAAAAGGTAAGTCGCGTCACGTGTGCGGATCTCCAGCCTGATCTCTTGGATGCATTCGAATTTATCCCTCAAGACAAGATCCACAGGGTCTACCTGGATGCCACTGATCTGAACGCGATAGCGGCTGTTATGGAGGACGACTACGATGTGGTTCTCGATTTTTTACCGCCCCAATGTGTGCGGCCTGTCGCCGAATCCGCGATAAAAAGTGGCCTTCCTCTCATCAGCACCAACTACCCATACGACATTGCGGATCTCGATGGGGCTGCCAGAGAAATAAACATCCCCATCATTCCCGAGTGTGGCCTCGATCCGGGAATCGACCTCGTCCTTTACAAGTATAGTCTCGAATATTTCGACGAGGTTCACAAACTCAATTCCTATTGCGGCGGAATTCCCGAGAAGGCGGCCTGTGACAACCCCCTCAATTACAAAATCAGCTGGAACATAGAGGCGGTCCTCAACAGCCAGAAAAGAGACGCCACCGTTATGGCAGCGTCTGAGGTAAGCTTTATCCCGGCTAAAGCGCAGCACGACAATGCGTTTATCCATCAGATCGAATTCCCCGGATTGGGTGCTTTGGAGGCCATACCCAATGGCAATGCGATTCATTATGCCGAATTGTTGGGCATCACTGATGCGTTGGAAGAAACAGGGCGGTATACCCTGCGCTGGCCTGGCTGGTGCGATTTCTGGCGCCCGCTCAAAGAACTTGGCTTTCTAAGCCACGTGCCGATCAAGGGGATTCCCTATGATATTTCCCCATTTGCAATCATGGCCACAATCCTGGCGCCGCAGCTACAGTACAAAGACGAAGAAAAAGATCTGGCCGTCATGGTGAACGTGATCGAAGGGCTGAAAAACGGTGACCGGCAAAGAATGACCTGCTCGCTCATGATTGAAAGAGATCTGTCAACCGGTTTGATGGCTATGAATATGGGGGTGGCCTACCCGGCCTGTATCATTGCTGAGATGATCGTGAATGGTGAGATTACCCAAAAGGGCGTTCTTTCGCCGGCTGTCGATATACCCTGCCAGCGGTTTCTCGAACGTTTGAAAACAAAAGGTATTGTCGTGCGGGAGGTGATTGACGCTTTAAATTAGTATTCGGTCAAATTGTTAGCTACCGCACGGTTGAATTCACATAGCTTCGTAACCCACAGCAAAAGGAGTAGCCTATGGAAGGTTTCAAAAAGATTCTCTACCCGATAGCACTGACGAGCGTGTCCCCTGTCGTGGCCCCGTATGTGGTCACCATGGCCAAACAGTTTGATGCCGAAGTGCACTTGCTGCATGTCCTGCGCCGCTTTGACTGGTTCGTGGATACCTATGTTGTCGATCCACCGGAACCTGATTTTAAACGCATTGCCAGCGACTTTGAAAGTCAAGTGATGGCCCAGGCCAAACAAAAGCTCGATAATTTTATCAAACGCCATTTCAAGGATGTCCGGATCGGCGAGGCCAACGTGGTTTCAGGAACCAATTACAAACAGATTATGCAATACGTGGAATCTGAAAACATTGATCTCATTATTATGGGCACCGGGACCACCTTGCAGAAAGTGATGTTTGGCGCGGTCGCGGAAAAAGTGTCCCGACTGGCCAGCGTACCGGTCATGTTAATCAAAAGCGGTTCAGTTAAGAAATAGATTGCACCTCAAGCAATAAAGGAGAGCAAAGATGGCAACAAAACGTGAAAAACGTGATCCCTATGTCTGGGAATCCCTGGTTTCGATACTGGGATTGATATTTTTTATCAGCCTGGCCATTTTGAAATTTGAAACAGACGCCCATGTGCCCATTCTGCTCGGCGTGTTCGTGGCGGCGATCATCGGTTTGCGGGCCGGTTTCAGCTGGAAAGACATTGAAACCGGTATGCTCAACGGCATCACCAATTCGCTCCAGGCTATTGTGATTTTACTGATTATCGGCATTCTTATTGGGGTGTGGATCTTAAGCGGCGTGGTACCTACCCTGCTTTACTACGGTCTGAAAATACTGCACCCATCCATATTTCTGCCGGCCACATTGATCATTTGTTCCATCACCTCTTTAGCCACCGGTTCTTCCTGGGGAACCGCGGGAACCATTGGCATCGCTCTGATCGGTGTTGGCGAAGGTCTGGGATTCCCGCTGCCTCTCGTTGCGGGCGCAGTGCTTTCCGGCGCCTATTTCGGTGACAAGATGTCACCCCTATCTGATACCACCAATATGGCGCCGGGCATGGTGGGCACCGATCTTTATACGCATATAAAGCACATGAGCTACACCACCGGGGTCAGCTATGCCATTACCTTGGTAATCGAGATTCTGCTTAGCTTTTTTTACGGCGGCGGGCAAGCCAACCTGGAGAGCGTCAATCAGATCCTTTCCGGTATCGACGCCCAGTTCAGTGTCAATCCACTGTTGCTGGTTCCGCCTGCGATTGTCATGATACTGGCGTTTAAAAGAATTCCGGCGGTTCCCGGTATTGTGATTGGCATCCTGACTGCCGGTATTCTGGGTGCCGTTTTCCAGGGGAATGATTTTGGCGGCCTACTCTCCGCGGCCTATGGCGGTTACACCAGCAATACAGGGGTGGAAGCCGTCGATAACCTTCTGACCAAAGGCGGTTTAGAATCGATGATGTACACGGTGTCCCTGGTTATCTGTGCGATGATGTTCGGCGGGATCATGGAAAAGACCAACCAGCTGCGCGTTGTGGTCGCCGTGATTCTAAAGAAGGCCCAGTCCACCGGTTCGTTGATTACAGCCACCATCCTGACCGCCATCGGATCAAATCTGATCCTGTGCGATCAGTACATGTCCATCGTGATGACCAGCAAGATGTACGCCCAGTCTTACACGGACAAGGGCCTGCATCCCAAAAACCTGTCACGAGCCGTTGAGGACAGTGCTACGGTTACCGCCAATCTGGTTCCCTGGAACTCGGGCGGTGCTTATATGACAGCCACCCTGGGTGTGCCGACCATCGCCTATCTGCCGTTTAATTTCTTTTGCTGGATCTCGCCGATTGTTTCCATGCTCTACGGCTGGTTCAATATTACCATTCATCCTATGGATGAGGAGGTTGAAACCACAGATGCGGTGCCCGAAAAAGGTTCTGCTTAAAATCATGACGATCTTTTGAAGAAAGGTGTCAGAATACATTGAAAGGGAGATACGGATATGTTCAAAACTATCTGTTTCAAAATCATATGTGCCGCTTTACTGTCCGGACTGTGGTTGGGTCCCGGTAATACTTCCGCCCTGGCTGCTGATGTCGAATTGGCCAAAGACTCGACCCTGGAGGGCATTATGCAGCGGGGAGAATTGCGCATCGGCCTGGAAGCCGGCTACATGCCCTTCGAGATGATCGACAAGCGCAGCGGGCTGCGCCAGAAGGAGATCCGGCATGGCGGCTTTCGTCGCAAAGGACGCCATCTTAGCCTGATCGGTTTCGATATCGATATCGGCATCGCGATGGCAAAGGCGCTGGGCGTCAAACCGGTGTTTGTCGACACCTTGTGGCCCAGCATCATTCCGGCTTTGAATTTGGGTCGCTTCGACATCATTTTCGGTGGGATGTCGGTAACCGAATCCCGCAAGCAGAAGGTGGATTTTGCCGAGCCTTTCATGACGGTGGGACAGACGGTCCTGCTCAATGCAAAACATAAAGACGCAGTTAAATCCTACCGGGATCTCAACGATCCTAAATATGTCGTGGTATCCAAGCCCGGAACAACCGGTGAGGAGGCCGTGCAGAAAATGATCCCCAAGGCTACCTACAAAACCGTTGACACGGAAATCGCTGGGGGTATGCGCGTGCTCGAAGGAACGGCGGACGCTTTTGTCTACGATTTTCCGTTCAATGCTGTGTTTACCGCCATGCACCAATCGGATCAACTGGTCTTTTTGGACAAACCCTTTACCAAAGAGCCGATTGCCTGGGCGATCCGCAAGAATGACCCGGACTTTATGAAATTCTTAAACGATTTTCTGGCAAAAATTAAGGCCGACGGCAGTTTTGATAAAATTTATAACAAATGGTTTAAAAGCTCGGATTGGTTCCCCTATGTTAGATAGGACATTTGTGTGTTTTAAGTAAACCGCATGACGCCGCAGCGTGGATTGATGGCCAATTTTATTACCAGATTGAGTCGACATACGATTGTCACTCTTATTGTGTTGATTGCATTTTGTTTCAACCTGCAGGCTGGAGATAACCAACGGGTATCGGATTCTCTAGAGAACGACCAAATCAGCGGAATCGTAAACCCGTATGGTTCAACCTGTTATGATTGGCGCGGAACCATGGTTCCGTGTGATTTTAAGCGGCCGTACGCCGATCTCTTGCTGGATACATCCAGTCCGGCGACTCGTTTTACCGACAACCGGAATGGAACCGTTACCGACCGTCTTACCGGGCTTATCTGGCTCAAGGATGCCAATTGCTTTGGAATGAAGGATTGGAAAGGGGCCCTGCAGGCGGTGAAAAGCCTTAAGGCTGGAGACTGCGGCCCTGATCCGGCCTTTGTCCTAACGGACAATTCATCGGTGGGTGATTGGCGTTTACCGACCATGCGCGAACTCTGCACGCTCATAGATTTTAGCCGGAGAAGTCCGGCCTTACCAGCAGACCATTTGTTTGGGGCATTGCCAACTGGATTCCATTGGTCGGCGACAGTGCTCGAATCTCATTCCGAAGTTGTTTGGATTGTGTACTTCGAGTCCGGCACCACTTGCTATGATGAGATAACGAGTCGGGCAGGCCATGTCTGGCCAGTCCGTGGGCCTGCAAAATAGCCTGGAGGCAAGGGAGAACGTGTTGCAGATGCATAGCTGGTGACCGCCTTCACCGACAAATTTGGAACCAACGAAAATTAGGTATTGAAATGGCCAAGGCCTTGGGGGTCAAACCGGTGTTTGGCGACACCTTATGGCCCAGCATCATTACCGCTTTGAACCTGGGTCGTTTTACATAATTTTCGGTGGGATGTCAGTAACCGAATCTCGCAAGCAGAAAGTGGATTTTGCCGAGCCCTTCATGACGGTGGGGCAGACGGTCCAGCTTAATGCTAAGCATAAAACTGTGATTAAATCCTACAAGGATCTCAACGACCCTAAATATACTGTGGTATCCAAGCCTGGAACGACCGGCGAGGAGGCCGTGAAGAAAATGATACCAAGAGCTACTTATAAGACGGCCGGTACGGAAATCGAAGGGGCCATGCATGTGCTCGAATGAACGGCTGACGCTTTTGTCTACGATTTACCGTTTAACGCCGTGTTTACCGCTATGCACCCATCGGACCAACTGATCTTTCTGGATAAGCCCTTTACCAAAGAACCGATTGCCTGGGCGATCCGCAAGAATGACCCGGATTTCATGAAATTTTAAATGACTTTCTATCCAAGATAGAGACAGACGGAGCATTTGATAGAATTTATGGCAAGTGGTTCAAAAAGACCGACTGGTTTAAACACGTTCGTGAGAAATGAGAAATGGGAAACAACAAAAAAATAACATTTTGTATCTTTATACTTTGTTTCCTGGTTTTCGGTTTGACAACTGGTGTTAAAGCTAAAGATAAGATTTTGACCGTGGACATTGAGATAACTGCGCCATGTGTCATGCGAGAAAATGGCAGATATACCGGCTTTGACATTGAGTTATGGGAAGAAATAGCTAAAGAATCGGGACTGGCGTTTGCTTATCGTGAGACCGATATGAAAGGTATATTCGAGGATTTGGTGGCAGGTCGGGCAGATGTCGCATTTTCATGCATTACTGTAACTGAAGAACGGGAAAAGATAGTTGACTTTTCCCACCACTATTTAGATTCCGGCCTGCGTATCATGGTCTTGAATAAAACGAAATTCAGCTTGGTCCAATCGGTAAAGTCCCTTTTCTCCCCAATAGTTGCGAAATCAATCACCTACATTGGATTGTTCATTATCATCTGCGGGCATATCTTTTGGTTGATTGAAAGGGGGCACAAATACATCAGTACCAAATATTTTCCCGGAATATTTCAAGCATTTTGGTACGTTCTGGTGACCATGACGACAGTTGGCTATGGAGATATTGTGCCCCGCAATTGGGTTGGTCGAGTGATGGCCTGTCTCGTCATGGTTATCGGCATCGGTTTTTTTGGATGGGCTATTGCGCAACTGTCTTCGGCAATCACAATTCAAAAACTCCATTCCGATATCAGCGACCATCAGGATCTACGGAATAAATTAGTGGCAACGGTTGAAGGCACAACAAGTGTCGCTGCTTTGAAAAAGCTGGATGCATTTGTCTTTCCTGCGAAAACAATTGATCTAGCTTACGAGAAGCTCTTAAAGGAAGAGGTTGATGCATTGGTTTTTGACTCGCCGACAATCCTTTACTATGCGCGCAACAGAGGAGCAGGGAGAGTTTCGGTTGTCGGCCCGCTTTTTGACATCCAATACTACGGTTTCCTATTCCCTTACGGGAGTGATCTGCGTGAGCCGGTAAATCGAGCCCTTTTAAAGCTAAGAAAGAACGGCATTTACAATAGACTCTATAGAAAATGGTTCGGTTCAAATTAGACAATGTGCCTTGACAAGATCACAGCGTTCATATTTGCATGGAAAGGATCAAAGGTATGCAGCATCGACAAGCCTTTATCGGTTGTTGCTGCTCTATTACTGATGCTTTCATTCAGCGCCTGTGCGGATAACAATACACTCCAGATAGCAGTTATCGGACCCTTGTCCGGAAAAGACCGCGCCGGAGGCCGGGCGATGCTAGATGGGGTGAATCTATGTGTTGCAGAGATCAATGCCGGCGGAGGCGTCAACGGCAAAAAAGTGGAGGTCCTGGCCTATGACGATCAAAACAGTAAAACAATAGCTCGAGAAAAGGCGATTGAGATCACGAGAGAAAGCAACGTGTTGGCCGTTATTGGTCACTATTACAGCTCTACTTCTGTTGAGGGAGGAAGAATTTACCAGCAAAATGGGATTCCAGCGGTCACCTCAATCGCAACCGCTTCGGAGGTAACCGAAGGTAACGCTTGGTACTTCCGCATTGTCCCCGATACAAATCTTCAAGGAAAATTCGCAGCTATCTACACCAACGAGATTCTTAAGCATGAGAGGGTTAACATTGTTTATGAACAGGACGTTTACGGCTCTGCGCTGCAGCGGTCCTTTGCCCTTACTGCTCGTAACCTTGGGCTTGAAATACCAAACGTTTGGGGTGTTGACGCTGCAGCCGGTGATGTTGACAACATACTCAAAAATGTCACACGTGGCTTGCAGGAAGACTCGCAGCCTGGGGCCTTGTTTATAGCCCTCCAGGATCATGAAGCCGCCAAGCTTGTCCGTCTTATTCGGGACACGGGCATGGACTTCACAATAATCGGTGGAGATGCCATCGGATCGGAATCCTTTCCCAGCAAACTCAAAGATATTCCCGTAAAGAATGGAGGCTACAATCATTACGCCGATGGCATTTATGCAACCACATTTTTTATAAGCGACATCGGCAACTTTCATGCGCAAAGATTCAAATATGCATTCAAACGTCAATTTGGCAGAGTGCCCGATGACATGGCTGCGACGAGTTATGATGCGGCAGCAGTCGTTATTGAAGCCATCAAACGGGCAACGTCGAGGGGCGATCTGACACAGCGCCGCGAAAGTGTTCGCAGTCAGTTAATGACTTTCAACAACATTGCAACTGCCCACAAAGGTGTTACCGGTCGCATCTATTTTGATGAAAACGGCAATGCCATGAAGCCTTTCCCCTTCGGAGTTTATTTGCAGGGCAAACTGATATCAGCGCCTGTTCAGCTCAAACCGATAGTAAACCCCGACGCCATCGTCGACTTTCACAAGAAGAAAGAAGAGGGAAGGATTCTCGCCATAGATGATCACTTTATGTACAAGACAACGGTCGTTTATACGGGGATAGACATCAATGAGATCAGCAATATCGATCCGAGAAATGGAACTTTCAGTGCGGATTTCTACTTGTGGTTCAGGCACAGAAAATCACTCGATTATAGTAAAATAGAATTTCTCAATGCAGCGGAGGCCATAAAACTCAGTGATCCCATAATGAAAATGGGGATTGATGGTATTTCGTACCGCGCCTATCGAATTAAAGGTGATTTTAAAGGAAAATTTACTTTTCGAGACTATCCTTTTGACTCACAAACGTTGAATATCCGGTTTCGTCATAAAAGACTTAACAGCAATAGTCTCTTGTTTGTGGCGGATAACATCGGGATGCAACGCAATGGCGGCAACCCCCTGATGGAGAGCCCCAAGGGCCATCCCATTCTCGATTCCGCAGGAGAATGGCATTTGCAAAATGTGATGGTTTTTGCGGACATCAGCGCCACCGATTCGACCCTCGGCAATCCGCGCATGTTCCATGAAACAGCGGACACCGATATAAACTACTCTCGGTTCAACTTCGTTACGGAGATAAAAAGGGATGCGAAGAACTATGTACTCAGTAATCTGATTCCACTTTTTATCATCATTTTACTCGGGTATGCCATGCTCTTCGTATCCCCCCAAGGGCCGCCGTTCGTAGCTCGGATGAACCTTGGCGTTACAGCGCTCTTGACAGCTATTATATTGAGCTTGAGAGCCTCCAGCCAACTGCCGGATATTGGGTATCTCGTCGCGATAGACTATATTTATTTTGCTACCTATGCACTCATCCTCTCCGGAATTATCATTTCTGTGGCGGTACTTATAGCACATCTTCGGGGCAGGGACCTGCTGGCAAAAAGGCTCGAAGTGTTCGGCCGAGTGGCTCAGCCGATTTACTTTTTCGCTGCCATTGGAATCTTTGTCCTTCTGTATGCGTAGTTCGGCACCAGCGAACACAGGAACACGAACGCTTTTTCAATCAGGAGATAATCGGGAAGGGCAGGGTAAGTTGCCGGGGGATGCTACACAACCAAATCAGGGTCTTAGATTTGAATCTAAGTCCCTGATTTGTATATAAATATGATGGTTCCGAGGGGCCGGTTCCCAGTATTTTATAATGAAATCAATAAGTTGAATAAATTCAAGCGTCATTAAGCACCAGTAATAAACAAATTGTACGATCCTGGATGCATAATCGCACCTGAAATGCATATCAACGTTTCCAAATGCTAACAGAATCAATCCGTGTTTAAGTTGAGATCACACCAACCAAGGCCTATTGGCAACAGTCCGTAGTTAAGGTATCGTAAACATACATGCAGTTTTGGCTGATTTGTGATATTGGCAACCTATCTCAATCCACCCATCCAACAGGAGGCAACATGTCGACTCAGGCCAACAAGATCCAGACGCACAGAGTTGAATACGCCACTCCCGAGGATCCCGCAGATTTCAATCCCGCGGACTTTGTTGATAAAGCGATTTCTTGGGTGAAAAGCCTGGTGAAACCGGGCGAGAAAATCGCTCTCTCCGCGTCCGGGGGTGTAGACAGTACGATTGCCGCGTTTCTCCTCGACCGTATCGTCGGCAAAGACCTCTATGCTTTTTTCATCGAAGACGGTTGCCGTCGTCTTATTAACGACCAACCCGAGGGGGAAGTCACGCGTGAGATCTTTAGCAAACTGAATTTCAGAGTCCTGGAGGTGAGGGACGAGATTCTCCCGCCACTGGTAGGGCTTTCCGACGGTGAAGAGAAACGCAAGACGTTCATCGGCAACTACAGGAAAGTATCAGACCGGCATATTGACCAGGTGGGCGCCTCCTGGATCGCGGACGGCACGATCGCACCGGACATTATCGAAACCGAAGGCGGCTTCAAGAGCCAGCATAACGTCGGCTGGAATTACTCTGTTGGGAAGATCGAGCCGCTGGCATCGCTAGCGAAACCTCAGGTTAGGAGGGTCGGCGAGTACCTCGACCTACCGCCGTCATTCACGCATCGGATCCCCTGTCCCGGTCCCGCGCAAATCATCAGAACTGTCGGCGAATTTACTGAAGAGAAGCTCCGTACGGGCCAGCTCGCGTCCGATATCATCGAGCAGGAGATTGAAAAATACTACACTGGGAAACACGGTAACCCCTACCTGTATGACGAAGCTACTGGCATCCGGACGCCCTTTCAGTACTTCGGAATGGCGCTCGACCCAAACATGGAGGCCGATCCGGCCCTGGCAGACCTGGCCACCAGCACTCTCGGCGCGAACGCGGAGTGCTTCAAAATGGATAGCCAGACGACGGTTGTCCCCGAAGAGGGAACGCGCCCCGAGATCCCCATCTACAAACATGTCTCGTGGATAAAGGTCGACGGCAATATCGACTATGACAAATTGAACGCGCTCTGTGTCGAGGCGTGGAGTAAGCTCGAGCTTCCGCGCATTCTTCTCGAGCTTTGCGCGACCGATGCGCCGAAAACCAGGTATGTCGTCGGCATGCGGGCGGTCGAGAGTGCGGCCGCAAAGCTGGCACGTCCGGTCCGAATAGACGAAGCGGCGCTCTTTGAGATAGGCAAGAAAATTGCCGCGCACACCGGCGCGTCTAAGGTGGCATACGATATCAGCATCAAGCCACCGGCAACGATCGAATTCGAGTAGCTGTCGTTGAAGGATGTGACTGCCTTCAGGCAGCGCCAGAAAAGTAACAACAGGATTTGCCAACAGGCAGATAAAAGCGATCCCAATTTCGCTAACTGCAATTGGGAAGCCTCATCTGCGCGTTATTGGTTTCTACCATAGCTTATAAGAAAGCGAATTTAGGCGATATATAAATGAAATGGCAAGCTATATTAAGACTGCGGGGACATGTGATAGGTGTATCTCCGATATGATACTATAGGGCATACCTCAATTTAACAGAGCAATAGATATTGGGTAATCCTTTACTGGCAATCTCAGGTCAGACCGAATAATACCGTATTCATTCTTGTGCGGTTTTTAATCTGACCCAAGTGAGGGTTGTTGGCAATATTACGCGGTCCAGATATCCTAAACATACATGCAGTTTTAGCGGATTTGTGATATTGGCAAGACGCACCAACCTAAGCACCTTTACAGGGTGCCCCCCAAACCGCGTCCAGATATGCCGATTAATACCTTTCTCATTAATAAGAATTGTTGTAATGCCAGAACATTTCATGGTATTCTATTGTGGCTGAAAGTATCCTCCCCATAGTGAGTTTCCCAGAACCAATAGAGCTTTCTAATCTTTAACTGCTGGCAGAGATATATAGCTTTGAAAGAACTGACCAAGCGCATAATTCAGGCATTGGTTGACCATCCTGAGCAAATAGTTATTTCAGAAGTAGAGGGCAAACAGGTCACGGTATTGGAGATAAAAGCGGCTAAAGAGGATCTTGGGAAGATAATTGGGAAACAGGGCCGAAATGCTAAAGCCATACGAACCATATTAAATGCTGCCTCTGCCAAGATCAAAAAGCGTACAGTTTTGGAAATTGTTGAATAGTACAATAAATTATTAGGCCTGTAGGAAGGTTCTCTGCCCCATGCTGGTTCTGCAAGGGCCCTACTTTCTTATTTTCCCGCCTGTGAACGTGCACCTACGCGGCTTTGTGCAATCAATGATTTTTAAAAACACTGTAGTTACTGAACTAAAATTACGGCCGGTTCAAAACAAGGAGAAGAGCATGAATAAAACAGATTTGGTCAACGAGGTTGCTAAGGTTGTAAACACTAAAAAAGATGCACGGGCGGTTGTGGAGTGTGTCCTCTCGAGTATTACCAAGGCTTTGGAGAATGGAGAGCCCGTATCATTAGTGGGGTTCGGGACCTTTAAGGTAGCTGATAGGAAATCTCGTATAGGTAGAAATCCTCAGACGGGGCAAGAGATCAATATTGCGGCATGCAAGGTGCCAAAGTTTGTTGCCGGGAAAGCTTTGAAAGAAGCCGTGAAATAATCGTTTTTCCATAATAAGATTGCCGCTATGCAGGGTCAGTTCTGGCCCTGCACTCTTATTTCCAGATTTTATAAGGCTATGCGCCCTAAAATATAGAAAATATTGCGATATGCTCCAATCCGGTTGCCTTCCAAGTTTGAGATAACCATTTTATAGCACCCGGATTTTATGATTTCTGATATACTGGCTTGATGGCGAGAAAGCACCACTTTTGACAAGTCCGAATTTCTTTAGATAGTATCATCATATCTGCAGTTCACCGCTTATTTTCTCCAAACAAGAGTGCTTCAATAGAAACCTCTATAATCACGTTGATACGTAACAAAAAAAGGAAGTGTAATTGTTGGCCCAAAGTTACGATTCGGTTACTCTAAAAATCATCAACATTGCCACGAAATACGAACCTGTACCAGCATCTGGCGTTTGAGGATATGTATGATTCCATGGAAACTGTTGGGCAGTAGCAGAACCCCTGACACAAAAAGTATGCTAAAACTCTATCAGAGGGATGCGGAATATTCCATCCGTGTGAACGGACTGGAGTTGATGAACAGCAGAGTGTTCGGTTCTGAAAAAATGTTGGCCGAGTTGTCCTGTGGTGAAATTGCCGATCGGAAAAACGCCTCTGTCCTGATTGGGGGGCTTGGTATGGGATACACACTCTCAGCCGCGCTGCGATCACTTCAGGACGACGCGGATGTGCTTCTTGTTGAGCTTATTCCGGGAGTGGTTGAATGGAATCAGGGTGTATTGGGAACGTTAGCCGAATATCCCCTTGAGGATTCCCGAGTCACGGTGCGTGTAGACGATGTGGTTCATGTTATCTCGCACGGAAAATCTACCTTTGATGCCATTCTTCTGGATATAGACAATGGCCCAGACAGTTTGACTCAGGATGAAAATGCTACACTGTACAGTCTGTCAGGACTTTCTATGATACACCGTGCGTTACGAACAGGTGGTGTGGTGGCAGTCTGGTCAGCGTCACCAGACGCCGGCTTCAAAAAGAAACTGAAGCAGTCGTCTTTTCATGTGATAGAAAAGAAAGTTCGGGGCAGAGCACAGAAAAAAGGTCCCGTTCATACAATTTGGATTGCCAAGAAATCATGTTAATGATTATAGGACTTTATATATACGAAAAAGAGACAACTAAAAAGCTGCCGCGCTTAAAGCCCGGCGTTACCAACATAATAGGCAGACGTAAGGTCTTGTGATATCTCCGACAAATCAAACGTTATCCCGAACTGCCGACAACTGCTATATCACCGGATTGAATTACTTGTAATATCTCCGACAAATCACAATCGCCCACCCAGCATCAAAACTATACACTCCGGCCAAGTTTCGATGGTATTCCTGATTTTGTGAAAACTGAGAAATATCGAAAATAGTGTTTAGACCGGGATGATCGCACTATCACCCTGGTCTTTCAATTATTAAGACTTGGTAGCTGAATCGGGACCGTTTGGTGGGTATGCTACCGAGCAATACCATTTGAAGTGTTTAAAATTTCAGCATAATTGCACTATTGCATGTTTTTGGCAACATTATGCAGTCTTGATATCGAAAACACACCTCCAGATTAAAGGAAAATTAATATTCACAGAATGCCGAACCTTACGATTTCCAATCATCAATCTTTCCATAGCATCTTACACTAAAGGTATTTCTCATCTTTACAATACCACAATGTGGTATTACCTTGCTTCAGCTTATTCTGCTTGGAATGCATCCTAACCCATAGAATATATAGCAATTTCCCGGACACATTTGATCTTTTGCTAAATATGACCTTCTGTTTAGCATCTTAGTCAAATATATGTGCCGGAGAATCATGACGAGATGTAACCATGAAGAGATTACAGGCGACTATTGCAGCTTTGTTCTTTGTCTCGCTTTTTGGATTCTTCACCACAGCCATAGCCGCTGGAGGCGGTAAGGTAATGACTGACCCCGGTGCAATCACTGGTGAACACTTTCATCCGAAAGGTAAAAGCCCATCCAAGTTTACGGTAGAGCTTCAAAACGGACTACGGAAGTCTCTGCCATTTGAGGATGAGCGTGACTTTAAAGAAGCCAAACGCGGTTTTATCGCTGCCCCGGACTACAAGCAGATTATGGCCGAAGCGGGAAATGTGGCCTGGGACATAGGGAGCTATGAATGGCTTTTGGCAGGGAAAGATTTCGACAGCATTCATCCCTCCCTCCAGCGCCAGGCGATTCTCAATATGGCCTATGGACTTTATGAGGTATTGCCGGGCAAGGTCTATCAGGTCAGGGGGTTCGATCTGGCCAACATCAGCTTCATCAAAAGTAAGACCGGGTGGATCGTGTTCGATCCTCTGACGGCGAAAGAGACGGCTGCCGCAGCGCTCAAGTTCATAAATGCGAAATTGGGTGAGCGCCCGGTAGTGGCCGTGGTCTATTCCCATTCGCATGCCGACCATTTCGGTGGGGTGCGCGGCGTTGTCGATGAAGCCGACGTTCACAGCGGCAAAGTCAAGGTTATTGCCCCTATCGGATTCATGGATCATGCGGTGGCGGAAAATGTTTATGCCGACAACGCGATGAATCGCCGCCTTTTCTTCCAGTATGGCGTTTTGCTGCCGCGAAGTCCTTTTGGCCATGTCGACCAGTCTATAGGTAAAAACACCGCGGCGGGAAACCTCGGTTTAATTCCTCCCAACGTGATCATTAGTGAAGACATCGAGGAAATGACCGTAGACGGTGTGAAAATGATGTTTCAAAACACACCCGGCACCGAGGCTCCCGCGGAAATGAACACATACTTCCCGGATATGAAAGCCTTTTGGGCTGCAGAGAACATCACCGGCACCATCCACAACATTTACACGTTGCGCGGCGCATTGGTGCGTGATGCCCTGGAATGGTCGAAGCAAATCAACAAAGCGCTTTATCTGTTCGGCCAGGAAGCCGAGGTCATGTTTGCCTCACACAGTTGGCCGCGGTGGGGCAATGATCGCATCCAAGAGGTGATGCGTGCCCAGCGGGATGCTTATGCGCACCTGAACAACGGCGTGCTGCATTTAGCCAACCAGGGAGTGACCATCAACCAGATACACAATGTTTATGAAGTCCCCCTAAGCTTGCAGCAGCAGTGGGCAGCTCGAAGTTATCATGGCTCTGTCGAACACAACAGCCGTGCTGTTATCAATCGGTATCTCGGGTATTGGGATGGAAATCCAACGACCCTCATTCCACTTTCACCGGAAGAGTCTGCACCGCTTTACGTTGAGATGATGGGCGGCGCAAAATCGATTCTGGCAAAGGGAAAGGCTCTCTACAAAGAAGGGAAATATCGCCACGCACAAGAAATTCTCAACAAACTCGTTTATACGCAACCCAAAAACCAGGCGGCCAAGGATTTGTTGGCCGACGTTTTTGAACAAATTGGTTATCAGCAGGAAAGCCCCAGTGTGCGCAACAGTTTCTTGGCAGCTGCATATGAACTGCGCTCGGGCATTCCCAGCGGTGCATCACCGAAATCGTCCGGCCCCGATATGATTAAAGCAATGACGACCGAGCTCTGGTTGGACTTTTTAGGGATCCGGCTTAATAGCAAAAAGGCTGATGGGAAGTCATTTGTAATTAACCTCTTAACTCCGGATAACAATGAAAAGTTCGTTGTTGAGCTTAGCAATGGCACGCTTACAAATATAAAAGGATTTCAGTCCGACGATGCGGACCTGACAATCCGAATCAATCGTGTCGACCTGGAGAAGACGATGATGGGGGCAGTTTCTTTCGATAATCAGATAAAAGCGGGAAAGGCAAAGCTTACAGGGAAGCGCGAACCATACGAGCAGCTCAAGACCATGCTGGTTCATTTCGACCTTGGTTTCGAGATTATGCCCGGCACCGGTGGTGCGAACTTGACCCCTGAGCAGAAGCCCTTTGAGCAGGAGGAACTGGGGCGGACCGACGGGGGTTGATAACAACACGGATAATTATTGGTAAAGGAGAAAAAATGAAATCTAAAATCGCTATCGGAATCATTGCTCTCTACTTGGCTGTAACTGTAATTGGCTGCGCCACTGAGGAAGGCCGGCAGGCAGGCCGGGGTGCCGGAATAGGTGCTGCCGGCGGAGCTGCGCTTGGCTTGGCAATGGGGGCTATGACAGGGGAAGCTGGCTTTGCCGCAGCCGGTGCCGCGGCCGGTGCCATGGCTGGAGCGGCTGCGGGTGGCATGTATATGTATGATCAATCAAGAGATGACCGCAGGACAAAGATGCTTGCTGACAGTATTGGCGGTGCGCAGAAGGGTGAAACGGCAGATGATGCAGGCAAGCGTCACTTAGACGATTTTCTGGGTGATTGGAAGCTTGATATTTGGACCCTGGATGCGCAGGGCAACAAACTAACGGCTACGGGCCGGGCCATAGGCATATTGGAGGGCAAAGAAACGGCGCGAATCGACTATGCAAATATTACAGCGGAAGGATTCGATCCTATCTCCAGATCGTCAGTGCTAACCTATTCCCCCAGCAAAGGTTTCACGCTGGAAAACAACTTTTCGGCTGTTCAAGGTTCCAGAACCTATGTAGGAGAGTATCTGCCCGCGGAGAATGCATATAATTTTTATCCTTCGACAAATAAAGATGGTGAAACCATAACAGGGGTCATTAGATCGAACGTCAGAATTGCAATGAGGGTTTCAGGCAATAATCTCATTGTTGCTGAAACCTATACCCTAAAAGATGGTAAAGAAACCATGATGCAGTCGTACCGGTTCACCAAATAAATACACTTTATAGTGTAGCTGAACACTACGACCATTAGTCCTCAGTTAAGTGGTCAAACGAAAGGCGTGGATTCGCTGATGTATTCCACGCCTTTGCCAATTGCAGCCTAATGCTATGATCCTGCACATATCATACGACTGAAAAATTTGAGATATTTCTGGCAAGGCACAATCCTGAAGACTCTGACTACCACAGGGGTCTTAAATCGTCGTTTTCTTGTCAGCCTCAATTTTATTCAATGATTTCATGGGAGGATCACAGGTTCAAATCCTCTTGCCTCACCAGTGGTATATCCAACGATTGCTGGCCTACGAAATGCATAGTTAGTGGTGTACATGTGGTGGGAAATCCTTGCTAACCTTTATCCCACATAGAGCACCGCGGGTTCGACTCCCGTCGCCCCCCCCCCACCAATATTTTAATATAATTCAATTACTTTAAAATTTTTTCACATCACCAGATGTTGATCAGTCTGACAACATTTTTTTATTGGGTATTTTGACAATTTTACCTGCCTTCTTTTTCTACAAATTTTTATTTGTGGACACAACTTTAGTGGACTCTGTTCGACCAGGTTGATAATACCTTTCGAATGCCTTATTTATTGCCGAACCTGTCCCTCCCCGTTTGATTTGTTCTGGAGTTAAGAAATCCCCCAATGCCTTGGCCGTCTAGTGTTTTTCCCACCATAAAGATCCACACCCTTGACACCAAGGTTCTTGCACGCCTTGTCCCACCATTTTTTAAAATATTTAGGTCCGAACTGTGCGCCATTCTGAACGCCCGACCTGTTGGCCATGTGGCGGAAAAATTACAAATCCGGACCCAATGAACGCGGAGAGCTTTTAATCAGATCGATGTCCTCGGCGTCCAGATAAGCAAATTTGCTCTCTTATTTGAACCTTCTTTGGGAAGAGGGATATGGATAAATCCCGACTCAAGGTAAATATCTCGCTCCCTCACGTTTCGCATTTCGCCGGGACGGATCTTGATGTACGTGGGCAGCAGCTTGATGCCAAGCCAGATTTTTGGGTCGATGTTGAATGATATGCGTCTCACCTCTGAAATAATCGACTGCTGTACATTCATGATAACTGTGTTGCCCCAACCAAGCTCATATTCAATTTCAGGGAATTCTGGAAATTCGACAGATTTTTCCCGTCGGCAGACCCATTCAAAATTCAATATGATCGAGTTGAAAGCAGCTTTCCAAATAGCAGGGAATCCTGCTTCCGACACGCCGCGCTCTTACGATATTCGATTGATCACTCCATAGCAATGCCGGTCATCCCAGTGCAGCAGTTGAGAGAAATACGTATTGTACGACCAAAGTTTATATAACTGGAGACCGAAAAAGTAAGGGTCACGGGAACGCTGGATCTCATCGTAAATAAGTGTTACAGCGCCGGCTATAGGGTTCCGTATGGCATGGATGAAAACTTTTCAGGATTATCCGAAAAAGCTTATAATTTCAGTGTAAACTGATTTTTGCGAGGGAACAGCCCCGTAATCTTAATCTTTGTTCATGTTGTCTCTTCTTAAGAAAAGACCTTCTTGAATTCTTTTTCCGCCTCAGCAGTGCCGATAAGAATCAATTCCTCGTTTTTCTTAAATTTAACATTTGGATCAGGATTTATGTTGAAAGAATCGTTGGAACAGATTGCAATTACATTACACCCCGTATTTCTTCTTATCTGTTTTTCAGCAAGTGTTTTCTCAATTAAAGAATCAGGAACGCGTGCCTTGAATACATTCAATCCTTCAACCAGCATTAGACCTTCACCCGGCCTGAGAATGTTTAGAATTTTGCTTGCCCCCATGGAGGCATATGACATGACAATGTCAGCCCCGACAGAATAAAGTTTACTGATATTGCGGTCCATGTTGGCCCTGCTGTTAATTTGTATATTGGGTCTTAATTTTCTGCAGTAAATAGTTAGGTAAATATTGATGTCATCATCGCGGGTAGTGATAAGCACGGAGGGTGATTCTGCAGAAATGCCGGCCCGTTCCAATATATGAAGATCGGCAGCATCTCCCAGGATATAATTATTATTGTCTATAATTAAATTCTTGTCCTTTTCCACCACACGGTAATCAATTCCAAGTTCTTCTAAGGTTTCAGCAGCGGCCTGCCCGACCCGGCCCCCTCCCAATATAACTACAGGAGCTGCAAAAGATCGGGGACTGTCGACAAAGTCATCGTACTTTTCGAAATGTTCTACGGATCCTGCAAGCAGAAGGATAGAATTGGGATGAATAATGGTTTGTGGTCTCGGGATCTCAAATTTCCCTCTCTGCCAAATTCCGACCACAATAACACCTGTTTTCTCACGAAGTCCGCTCTTTATGAGTTCCTTTCCTTCATATGGTGTATGGGCCGCATAGGCTTCAGCGATAAGGACACCCCCGAGGACGCCGATTACATTGGACTGTATAGATACTCCGAGAGTATGCTGCGCCATCGTAGCGCCCAGCATCTTGGTAAATTGAAAGACGTGCGTTGCTCCGGCAAGTTCAAGGATTAATATCGAATCGTATGCATCTGCAAAGGTAACAATGGGAACAGATTCCGAGACTTGCCGTATCGTGGCAATAATGTTTGAATTAAGCATGTCATCATTATTCACAAAAACGAGGGCGGCCTTTTCTACCCTTAGCTTTCGATATGTTTCAGGATTATCAAGTTCTCCGATCACAACCTTTACATTCATATCCAGAAGTTCTGTTGCAGCCTGCGCGTCCAGCACGACAATAGTATAATTAAGCCCATATTGGTTCAGTTTCTTTATAAGGCTCATAGCGATAGGTTCATATTCGGTCATGATTACATGGTTCTTTGTATCTTCAGGCAGCTTACGCGGTGTTCGTGACTGAGTTTGTGACTCCAGCCAGGGTGCATAAAAAAAGCGTATAAAGGTAAAGGGGAGCATGATCAGCAAGAAAAAAATACCTGATAAAAGAACAATCATCGAAAAGGCACGACCCAAATCACTTGCAAATGTGATATCACCAAAACCGAGCGTTGACATGACAGTTAACGTCCAGTAAAAGCCTGTTGTCCACGAAAAATATCTCCCCTCATATTCCATAATATAATGAAATATGATGCTGTAGATCGTGATGGTTACAGCAATAACAGATAGGAACTTGCAAAGTTTCCCTATATCCTTTCTCATTGCCTTATTCTGGAAAAGGTAGAGCAGTTGGGAAGGCAGATATTTCATATATAGGATCCTTTGCAATCATTATGATGAAAAATTCAGTATACGCAAATAAATCTAAAGGTTCCGGTTTTCCCAGTCCCAATTATCATCGGTTTCTAAGTCTCTGCCTTGAGTCGTTGAATCCATACTTGCACAGCCTCAGGACTCATCAAGGACGGATCACCAAGTGCTGAAGCATCTGCCTCCATCAACTCGGGTGGTAGGTGATGAATAAGCAAATCCAGGTCTGCTGAAGTGTGGATCTCCGCTTCCAGTACACGTGCCATCTCTTCGTTGTGAGGAATCTCGTACCGGCGTACCGCTTTCACTAATCCCATTAGCAGTGTTTCCCAAGTCGTCATCGGTCCCTGGGTAATAGATGCCGATTCAGCAAAAGAGTCGATAAAAGCAAACGGTACCTGTTTAAAAGGTTCATCCATTCGGATCGTCGCCAGCAGCCAATCGGTGTCAAAAGAAAAATCGAACACCGTTGGGTTGGCAATGATCTTTCGCAGTACACTCCGTTCATACAATTTAAAAGCAGCCTGTGTATCTAAAATATTACGCGAAATGATGGCTTGAGCCAACATGCGCTGGATGTGACGCAACAGTTTGATGCCGACCCCCAGCGCCCCTCTTCTTTCACCAACACTGCATCGGGATGTTTACGGTTGCCCAATACGACCCGGTAGTTGTCTTCGATAAACGGTCGCAGTAACAGTCCGATCTGTCCTAAATGCACAGAGTTGTCCGAATCCGTGTAAATCACCGCATCCTTACCATCCGAGACGGCCTGCATTCAGCCTAAAATGATCGCACCGGCCTTGCGTGAATCATCTGCAGAGCACAATTCTCTCAACGGACCGCTTTGGGTGGGAACCGCGTCATTCAAAAACAGTACTTTAACTTTATTTTTAAGAGGATGCGTGTCAATTAACTTTAGAGCAATATTCCCGCTATCATGAGGGCAGCCGTCATCCGCGACATATAGCGTCCAGTCTATAGGTGTGCCTTCAGTTACCCAATCGAGCTGTTTAATCTTGGTACGTAGGGAATCTTCCCCATTGGGATTAATTTTACTCTTAGGAAGCAATCGATTGTGTTCGCCCCACATAGCATAGACAACACCAATATTGAGCGGAGTTTGTGTCTTTAAAACATATTGCCGGGAATCCACTAGTTTTGCCGCTAGCTTGAACTCCAATGGGGTCTCCGACCGCCGAACAGCCCTGTGTATATCCTCAGAGGTTAAATGTGACATTTCAAGCAAGGCTTCAGTCAGTGTGTACAGGCTTTCCTGATGAGTAGGCTCTCTTAAATCAAAGGTTGTCCTAGCATTGGAAAGTAGGGTTTCTATAGTCATAGCAATTCTCATTAAAGGACAAGCGGTTTTGAATTGGACCATCTATTTGGTGTAACTTTAGGTTTGGTCTTACTCAAGGTTGCTTGTCATTATCACAATTTATATAGAATTACGATATGATGAGTATATCTAAACCGTGCACCATTGCCAATATTCAATGTTTAATGCGAATTGAAATGCACGTTAGAATGCTTTCGGCATTGTTCAGTTAGAACCAAGATTTCGAATCAATCCCATTTCCAAATCTGGTTTTAGGCTGACGGCATGTGATGCATTGAAAAATGGATATTCAGTAAACATTCGGTAAACCGCTGCAAACCCTTGTGGCTGTAAGGACTAACGTAGGTTCGACTCCCGCGTCATATAACCAGGATACAGGACAATTTGAATACTTCAGGATATTCTCTTAGATGTAACGTAACAGTTTCCTGGCAAGATGCCACAACATACCGAAATCATTCCACGGTTGATATAAACCAGCCTAAACCGAAACATATTGGCAATATTCCGCGGATCAGGTATCCGGTACATACATGCAGTTTTTATGGATTTGTGATATTGGCAAGCTGACAGAACATCCTAAACAATTCGCTGGAGAACCCGACGGGCAAAACTCGCGCGCGTCTGAACTCAACCGTTAGCAGGGAAGGAAAAAATGAATAACAATATGTCAGGGAAAGGCCAGCAAACCAAAGCCATCCATGCCGGTGAATCACCCGAAAACCAAAACAAGGCTTCGGCGCCACATATTTGCATGTCCAGCACCTTTGTTGTCGATGAACCCCTAAGCTTTTCAGCAAACAATCTTGAACCAGACTCACCCCTGATTTACACACGCTGGGCCAACCCAACGATTGCCCAGCTGGAGGAAAAATTGGCGACGTTGGAGAACGCGGAATCCTGCGTGGCGTTTTCTTCTGGAATGGCAGCATCAAGCTCAATTCTGCTGAGCCTTCTTAATCAAGGTGATCATGTGGTGATCAGCAATACCAATTACCCCGGAACAGCGGAGATCGCACGCGATACGTTGCCTCGTTTTGGTATTCAGTCAACACCGGTCGATACCAGCTCACTGGATGACATTCGTGCAGCCATTCAACAAAATACCAAAATGATCTGGACTGAGACGCCTTCCAATCTGTTGTTACGGATTACTAATATTGCTGCGGCTGCGGAGATTGCTCAGCAACAAGACGCTATTTTGGTTGTCGACTCGACCTTCGCAACTCCAGTTGCCACTAATCCGATCGAGCTCGGTGCTGATTTGGTGATCCATTCATTAACCAAATATATTGGAGGTCATGGCGATGCCTTGGGCGGTGCAGTCGTCGGGCGGCAAGAATTAACGGGGCCATTACGTGGTGAAGGGCTAATTCACTATGGCGGTGTCATCAGTCCGTTCAATGCATGGCTGATAATGCGGGGTATGGCGACACTGCCACTCCGAATGCGGGTACACCAAGAAAATGCTATGTCAGTAGCGGAATATTTAGAGAATCACCCACGGGTGGGCCGAGTTCTGTATCCCGGCCTACCGACTCACCCGCAACATGAGTTGGCAAAGAGTCAGATGAAAAATTTTTCTGGCATGATCAGTTTCACGACGGACCAGCCTCACCAGGATGCTGCACGTATGATGAAAGAACTTGAGATTATCCACTACGCCGTTTCGCTAGGGCACCACCGTAGCTTTATTTACCTGATGGAGACTAAGGACCTGATTGGCTCTTCCTACCGGCTTAAGGGCGAGGAACGTGAAAAATACAAGGCGGTTGCTGGAGAGGGGTTGTTCCGGTTTTCTGTCGGGCTCGAAGATGCCAATGACTTAATTGAGGATTTGAGGCTGATTCTGGATTAGTCATTGTTTCCAGTTCATCTGAGCGGTATTTCACGTGTATAGTTGATTCTTCTCTGCGGCACTTAGCCTTTTAGCTCAAACGTTAAATGTATTTGTTTTGACTCCCTACATATCACATAGCTGCAAATCGTTTGATATTTCATTCAGATTACAACGCTGAAGACGAATACCATATTTCGATGGTAATCTTTATTTTGTGATCAGCGGGAAATATCGATAATAGTGTTTAGACCGGGGTGACTGCACCGTCATCCCTGTCCCTTAATGAATCAGGCCTTGCGATTGACCGGGACCGCCAGGCGGTGATGGAGTTGAGCAATACCATCAGAAGTGTTCAGAATTTTAATAAAATTACACTATAGCTAATTCTTGGCAAAAATTCTCGGTCCAGACAACCTTAACATACATGCAGTTTTAATGGATTTCTGATTTTGGAAAAAACATGTTTTTTCTGTAATCCTACGAAAATTGACAAAAAAATGCTTATGGTACGGTTCATAGACATAGGTAACACATAAGTACAAGGACATAGGTGGCACATTTACAGTATAGAAGCTTCCCAAAAGGAGGCCTCTATGCCCTGGTTGAATGTGAGATCTATGGACTCA